>Ga0302349_1000045_pt1 | contig 276947 bp, 283 predicted proteins | sample PhyAR1_FD_202176 | JGI IMG/M metagenome (GOLD analysis project Ga0302349, IMG submission 202176) | Leaf surface microbial communities from alfalfa plants in UC Gill Tract Community Farm, Albany, California, United States - DLSL A.R1... | ecosystem: Host-associated > Plants > Phyllosphere >... | reverse complement strand
TAGTACTTACTTTTATCATGAGCAACGATCAAAGCTTAACGATAAATACAGTGACCTTAAACAGCAAATAAAGATCATCTATCACAAGCATAAGGGGCGATATGGCTATCATAGAATTACCTGAGCATTGCGCAATTTAGGCCTACCTGTGAACCATAAGTGCGTTCAAAGACTCATGCAGTCAATGAAGCTAAAATCTCGAATTCGAGTTTCGAAATATCGTTCTTATAAGGGGTAAGTAGGTCGAGTTGCAGATCATGTACTACAACGCCAATTTAAAGCTGACAAACCAAACCAGAAGTGGGTAACAGATGTAACAGAATTTAATGTTCGGGGTGAGAAGCTTTACTTATCTCCGATTATGGATTTGTACAATGGGGAAATTATTTCCTATCAAACCCAACGTAGACCGATGTTTGGGTTGGTTAAAGACATGCTCAAAGATGCGCTGAAAAAGCTCAAACCGACTGAAAAGCCTATCATTCATTCAGATCAAGGATGGCAGTACCAAATGCGTCATTATCAACAGCAACTCAAACAGCATGGTTTAATCCAGAGTATGTCTCGTAAAGGGAATTGTTTGGACAATGCTTCTATGGAAAGTTTCTTCGGGATACTTAAATCAGAATGTTTTTATGGTGAAAAATTTAATACGATTGATGAGTTAGAACAAACCGTGAAACAATATATTCACTATTACAACCATGAGAGAATCAAGGTTAAATTAAAAGGACTAAGCCCTGTAGAGTACAGAACTCAGTCCTTAAAAGCCGCTTAATCAAACCGTCCAACTTTCGGGGGTCAGATCAGTAGGCTGGTTTTTTTTGAGTATGGAGTGAAGTATTATTCATGCATAATCATTATAATAATTGGCAAGGGGTGATATGTTTGGCGTTATCTGCTTTTGTCATGATTTTAACGGAATTTGCACCTATTGCATTGCTGAGTCAAATGGCGATTGATCTACATCAGCCATATGATCATATAAGTTTTGCAGTAACCATTTATGCTTTGGTGGGTGCGACTTGTGGATTACTAACCTCATTATTTTTATACAAAGTTCCACGTAAACCGCTATTAATTTTTTTGCTAATAATGATTACACTGTCTAATCTTTTAGTAGCTTTTGCATCAAATCTTCCACAACTTCTTATGTATAGAGCAATAGGTGCAGTGGGGCATGGCATTTTTTGGGCAACCGTAGCAGATTACGCCATGAAGCTTGTTTCTCCAGCGCATCAAGGCAAGGCATCAAACCTTGTATTCATGGGAATCTCCTTGGCAAGTATCATGGGAATTCCTCTAGTCAATTTTATTGGCTATCATTTTAGCTGGCGCTGGGCATTTATCTTTTTTGCTCTAATAGGTGTATTGCTTTCTATTTGCCTATATTTTATTTTACCTTCAGAAAATACTCAAAAAAAAGCTGAAGCATTATCCATTGAAAAAATTAAAAAACTTCCTATCGTAATTTGCTTGATTACGGCTACAGGTTTAACTGCTGTTTTTCAGTTTAGCATTTATACCTTTATTGAGCCTTTGTTAATACAACTATTGCCTCAAACAACTGTGCTGAATGTCTCAACTTTTCTTTTTCTGTTTGGTTTCTCTGGTTTTATTGCAAATATTCTAGGTTTTATCTGGATTGATCTTCATATCATAAGGCTGACATGGATAGCGATTTTGTCCTGTTTTTTTGCTTTTTTACTCTTGGCATTAAGTTTAAGTCACGTATTGATAGATATATCTTGGATCATTATTGCAATCATAAGTTGGGGGGGAGGCATTGCAGTTTTATTTGCTACATTACAGACTTGGGTTATTCGTCAATCGAAGCAATTATCTTCTGCGAGTAGTGCACTTAATTCTGCAATATTAAATTATTGTATTGCAATTGGTGCAATGATTGGTGCGCTATTAATGCGTCATACCAACTTACAAATTTTGGTTTGGGTATCTTGTCTCTTGAGTGTGTTAACATTTGTTTTTATTGTTTTAAGTACAACATTAAGTTGGCGAAATCAATCTGATTCAGTATATCAATCTGGCGGAATAGAATAACTTCTATCTCAATTTAAGCTAGGTGAATATATTGAGATAGCATGACTGAAAATTCTGGACTTGTTTTTATGTATTTAATCCCCTTACCGCAGAAAGTCATTTCCTGTGGATCATTGAAATTGGATTTATCCCGTCCCCATGTCATGGGTATTTTAAATGTCACACCAGATTCATTTAGTGACGGAGGGCAACACAACTCCAAGGCTGCTGCAATAGCACATGCGCAGCAGATGATTGCAGATGGTGCGACTGTTATTGATATTGGGGGGGAATCCACTCGTCCAGGTGCATCGATGGTGGAGGTTGAAGAAGAGATACAGCGTGTAGTACCTGTGGTTGAAGCTTTGGCACAACAAGAGAATGTCATCATTTCTATCGATACCAGTCAGCCTCGTGTGATAGAAGCTGCTGTAGCAGCAGGTGCGCATATCTGGAATGATGTACGTGCACTTACTCGGCCAGGTGCCCTTGAGATGGCTGCCAGACTGAATACCCCTGTGATTATCATGCATATGCGTGGTGAACCGACCACGATGAATCAGCTTGATCAGTACGACAATGTCATAGAAGATGTGATTAATGAGCTTCAGCAGCGCGTTCAAGCTGCGTTATCAGCTGGTATTCGGCAGGAACATATTATTGTCGATCCCGGATTCGGTTTTGCAAAAAATGCCCAGCAGAATTTGACTTTGCTCAATGCGCTGTGGCGATTTACAGATTTAGGTTATCCAGTGTTGTCGGGTTTGTCGCGCAAACGGTTTGTTGGAGAGGTCTTGCAAGGTGCAAGTGCAGACCAGCGGATGGTGGGGAGTGTAACTGGGCATTTACTTAGTCTTCAGCAAGGGGCCTCCATTGTTCGTGTTCATGATGTAAAAGCCACCGTGGATGCGGTACGTATGTGGCAGGCGATGTTGGCTGCATCATGAATATTGCCTTTAAAGAAGATCGCCTTTTTGTATCAGGTATGATATAAGCAGCACGTTTTTTATTGAAAAGATGTGCTGATGTTTAACGATTTACTTCTCCCTATGTTTGATGACGGCTACTATCCAGAAGTGTTAGTTGCAGAAGTTAAACAGTATATTGTTGAATTTGCTAAAAAGATTCAGAAAATTGAGCAATCTGATTCTGAAATTTATCGCTTGGCAAACTTAACCTTGCTGAAAATCAATGAAATGAAACCAGACTTTGAGGATCTTGACTCGAATTTGGATGATACAGCCACTGATTATATTGCGGAAGCAATGATGATGGCTGTACAAGATGCGGGTTACATGGATATCGATCTTGAGGAATTGGTTGCAAATAGGGGATGGTGATCACCGTTCTCGCCATCTATGTGTAGTCATCGGTGTGATCTACATTTAATAGCGAGCAGACATAAAAAAACCAGCACATTGCTGGATTTTTTATTACACCATTTTAAAAGACTTAAAATGGTGCCCAGGGCCGGACTCGAACCGGCACGCCTTTGTGGGCGGGGGATTTTAAATCCCCTGTGTCTACCTATTTCACCACCCGGGCATGAGCGCCATCATAGTGTAACCATGCAAATTAGGCAAGGAAATCTTGAATTATATGCAGATTTTTCAAGCAATTATTTTGTTTCAGTCGATTCAAGCTTTTTAATGAGGCGTCCGATATTTTCTGTTGTACGTGTAAGATTCATTGCCCCATTTTTACAAGCTTGTTCAATATTAGTGGCACCATCGAGAATACCGAAAATCGCAGTAATACCATCTTCATACAGCATTTCGATGCCTTGGCCGATATAGCCTGCACATACAAATACAGGCTTGTTAAACGTTTTAGCTAAACGCGCCACTCCAATCGGTGTTTTTCCAAACTGCGTCTGTATATCGATTCCGCCTTCGCCAGTAAAGACGTAATCTGCTGCCTCAATCTTCCGAACCAATTCAATACTTTCGATGACTGTTTCAACACCAGACTGAATTTTTGCCGTGGTAAACGCCATTAGGCCTGCGGCCAATCCTCCTGCGGCGCCAGCACCCTTTACATGATGTAAAGATATGCCTAAAGCCTGCTGAATGATATCGGCAAAATGGCAAAGATTGGTCTCAAGCTGAATGAGCATATCGGGTGTGGCACCCTTTTGAGGCCCAAAAATATAGGTTGCGCCGTGTGGGCCAACTAGTGGATTATTCACGTCGGTGGCAATCACAATCTCAACATCAGCCAAGCGTGGGTCGAGTTGAGTCATATCGATTGATGTAATCTGATTCAGTTGCCCGCCACCCAATTGAACCTCTTGATTGAATTGATCCAAAAATCGTACACCTAAAGCGCTTGCCATTCCCATGCCAGCATCATTGGTAACACTACCGCCAAGCCCGATAATAATTTTAGATACCTGATGATCTAAAGCAGTGCGAATCAGCTCTCCAGTACCATAAGTCGAAGTGAGTAGGGGATTACGCTGATCGGGTGTGAGCAAGTGAATGCCATTGGCCTTTGCCATTTCAATCACTGCGGTACACCCCTGATCAAGCAATCCGAAGTAGGTGTGGATTTTATGCGGATGCAAAGGACCACTCACTGTGACTTGCACTTTTTGGCCTTGTTGCGCATCAATGATGGTATCTACTGTACCTTCACCACCGTCTGCCATAGGGCATAAATCATACTTGGCGTCTGGAAAAATACGTTGTAAACCGTGTTGCATGGCCAAACATGCTTCTCTGGCAGTCATACTTTCTTTAAAGGAGTCAGGGGCGAGTACAAATGTTTTTGTTTTCATCATTGAATAATAATGCGATGCACATTGTTATTGGATTTGTTATGAAGATAACACTCAGATCTTGAGATTTAAATGAGAAAGTCTTAGCTTGAATAAAGAAAATATAAAAACATAAATTTCAGGCATAAAAAAACCAGCACATTGCTGGATTCTTTATTGCACCATTTCAAAAGATTTAAAATGGTGCCCGGGGCCGGACTCGAACCGGCACGCCTTTGTGGGCGGGGGATTTTAAATCCCCTGTGTCTACCTATTTCACCACCCGGGCTTTACCAAATGTGGAGGCGGAGGTCGGAATCGAACCGGCGTACACGGAGTTGCAGTCCGCTGCATGACCACTCTGCCACCCCGCCATCATTTGGTGATGCACATATTAGCAAGCTTCAGAAAAAAAACAATACTAAATTCAGCGAATATGCGCAGAAAAACAACATCTAAAATAAAATTGCCCTAATTATCATGTATCATTTGCAAAAATTGATTCATATCTAGCTTGGAGATGTGCCGTGGCATTGGTTTTAGATGGTCGTGCATTAGCAAAGAAAATTGAAGCGGACTTGTTGGTGCGTGTTGAAGCACTGAAAGCAAAAACAGGTCGTACTCCAATTTTGGCAACAATTTTAGTCGGTGATGATGGTGCATCTGCAACCTATGTACGTATGAAAGGCAATGCATGTCGCCGTGTGGGAATGGATTCATTAAAAATTGAACTTCCACAGACCACGACTACCGAAGAGCTATTGGCAGAAATAGAAAAACTCAATGCCAATCCAGATGTACATGGAATCTTGCTGCAACATCCTGTTCCTGCACAGATTGATGAGCGTGCATGTTTCGATGCGATTTCACTCAATAAAGATGTCGATGGTGTGACGTGCTTGGGCTATGGTCGCATGGCAATGGGTGAGGCAGCCTATGGATCTGCTACTCCAGCCGGAATTATGACAATTTTAAAAGAACACAATATTGAGCTGACTGGTAAGCATGCTGTTGTAGTAGGGCGTTCGGCAATTTTAGGTAAGCCAATGGCCGCCATGTTGCTTGAAGCGAATGCGACCGTTACGATTTGTCACTCGCGCACCCAAAACTTGGCTGAGTTTGTGAAGCAGGCCGATATTATTGTCGGTGCCGTAGGTAAGGCAGAATTGATTCAAAAAGACTGGATTAAACCGGGCGCGGTAGTGGTCGATGCTGGTTTCCATCCGCGTGATGGCGGTGGTGTGGGTGATATTCAGCTTGAGGGTATCGAGGCCATCGCTTCGGCTTATACGCCTGTTCCGGGTGGTGTGGGTCCAATGACTATCACGACGCTGATCCGTCAGACTGTTGAAGCTGCCGAAAAAGCACTCGTCTAAATATGAGCGATCATACATCGCGACCACATGCAGTGCCGCCTGTTTTACTCGAAGCACTGCATGCCATTATTCCAAATGCTGAATTGCAGGCACAGCAATTACCCGATACGCCAATTTCCCTCTGGTTGATTCCTCCAGTATTTCCAGTAGATCGGCTCGATGATGAGGTGGTACGTAGAATCTGGAACGATACACCGTACTGGATTTTTTGTTGGGCTTCGGGTTTGGCGATGGCACAATGGTTGCTGGCAGAGCCTGAATACGTGCGTGACAAGGTGGTACTCGATTTTGGTGCGGGTTCTGGTGTGGTGGCAATTGCTGCAAAACTGGCTGGCGCAAAACGCGTCATTTGCTGTGATATCGATGCGGTTAGTTTGGCGGCCTGCCGTGAAAATGCACGTTTAAACTCGGTGGAACTGGAGTACTTAGACGATTTGTATCAGTCGGAGCAAGTCGATGTGTTGCTGGCGGCCGATGTACTATATGACCAGTGTAATCGTTTTTTTCTAGATGAATTTCTAAAATTCGCACCTCAGGTGTGGGTGGCCGATAGCCGGGTAAAAAACTTTAGTCATCCGCGTTATATGAAAATGGATGAGCGAAGTGCAACCACATGGCCTGATCTGGATGAGGCAAAAGAGTTTCGAAATGTGAGTTTTTATCAGACGCTGTAATTACAGCGTCTTTTTTTATCCGACAGATTAAATCAAGAACAGGTATAGCGCACGACTTTAAGCGTACTTGGGCGTGCCTCTAAGGCTTCACGCGTTGCATAGCCTTCACTGTTGTTGAGACTTGGACTGTCGGATAATCCAAACGACATACGTGAGTTACGAATGGCAACCCCTTGATCTTGCGATCGGTTGGCTACTGTATTTGGAATTTCATTGATGCTTAAAATCGACAGCGTATAGGTTTTGGTCGTTCCTAATACCGATTGACAGGCACGTTGTAATTTTCTCTGATCTAAATCTTGATTCGCGCGATTTGCAAGCGTATACGAAATCGTTGCGGAATTGGCAGATTTATTTTCCACTTGATAACCTGTATTACCGTTATATTGACGTGGTGTGCTTTGACAAGCCGCAAGGCCCGCTGCAAGCGCTAAAACACCCAATAAATTATACATTTTCATGAAATTCATCCTTCTCTTATTGTGGTTAGTATCGCATAGTTTTAAGCATAAGGTGGTGTCTGAAGCGGGGTGAATCCACTGGACTTCATATCACTTAAAAAGTGTACACGTTTGGTGGGTTGTGCCGTGTGAAAATCTGCACGTCTGGCTTTTCAATTTGAATGTTTTTTGTTAACGTTAAAAATAAAAACCACAAAAAGGCGGGGATGATGAACATAGAATATTCGCTTCCGTTGTACGACATTGCAGTGATAGGTGGTGGCATTAATGGTGTGGGAATTGCCAACGATGCTGCGGGACGCGGTTTGTCGGTCTTTTTGTGTGAGAAAGATGATTTTGCCAATCATACCTCCTCTGCCAGCAGCAAATTAATTCATGGCGGTCTGCGTTATCTTGAGCATTATGAATTTCGATTGGTGCATGAAGCGCTTGCTGAGCGTGAAGTGTTGATGCGCAAGGCACCACATATCGTGTGGCCTTTGCGTTTTATTATGCCACATCGGCCGCATTTACGCCCTGCGTGGCTGATTCGTTCGGGCTTATTCTTGTATGACTATTTAGGTAAGCGCGAAACATTGGCGGCCTCCAAGAAAATTCATATGAATGCCAGTAGTCCCTTAATTCCGGAAATTTGTTTGGGGTTTGAGTATTCTGATTGTGCTGTAGACGACAGTCGTTTGGTGATTTTAAATGCGATGCAAGCCAGAGAGCATGGGGCAGAGCTGATGACCCGTACTCGCTGTGTCTGTGCCGAGGTTGTGGAAGGAGTATGGGTAATTTCGTTACAAGATGCAAAAGGCTACTTTCAAATCCGTGCCAAAGCGTTGGTCAATGCAACGGGGCCTTGGGTCGAAGAATTTATTAAAACGCAGCTTGATCAACCTTCACCGTATAAGATCCGGCAGGTACATGGCAGCCATTTAGTCGTCAAAAAACTATATGAAGGCGATCATGCTTATATTTTACAAAATAATGATCGCCGGATTGTGTTTACCATTCCTTATCTGAATGAATTTACATTAATTGGAACAACCGACCAACTTTATACGCAGCATTTGGATCAAGTTGAAATCACCTCCAGTGAGACGGACTATTTACTGGAGGTGGTCAATGCACATTTTAAAAAGCCAATTACGAAAGACGATATTGTTGAGCATTTTTCGGGTGTACGCCCGCTGTGCGATGATGAATCTGACCAGCCATCTGCCATTACGCGTGATTATACGCTTGCATTACAGATGGTCGCTCCAAATGCACCGCTGTTATCTGTATTTGGCGGCAAGCTGACCACTTACCGTATGCTGGCCGAGTCTGCCATGACACGCCTAAAACCGTATTTTAAGCATATGGCACCTGCTTGGACCAAGACTGAACCTCTGCCAGGTGGAGAGCACTTTAAATCGAAAGTTACGCTTGCAGCAGCTATTCAGCGCCGTGTGAAAGGGATATCACCAACATTGGCTACACGCTGGGCATCGACCTATGGTACACGTGTTTGGAAACTGCTTGAGGGAGTGGCCAAATTGGAGGATTTGGGAGAGCATTTTGCTGATGAGTTGTATCGGGTTGAGGTTGATTATTTGATTCGGGTGGAGTGGGTGCAGACAGTTGATGATCTACTATGGCGCAGAACAAAACTGGGGTATCACTTTGGTAGTACAGAAAAACGTATTCTTGAAGATTACATGATGAACCGTATGGGATACATGACAGGTCTGATTGCTTAACTCTGTATTGGTACAAATAAATAATCAAATACAATGTGATTCATTGAGCATTGAGTAGAAAATAAAAAAGGCCACAGATGTGACCTTTTTTATCTAAGCTAGATTAGCTCTTTTTTACTGCTTCAAGTAACTGGTTTTGACGTTCTTTCAATGCTTTTGGAAGACGTTCACCAAGTTTATTGAACAATTCAGTGTGGCTTTCAATCTCTGTAATCCACTGATCTTTGCTTTGAGCTGTGACAAGATCAAACTCTTCTTTAGAGAAGTCTGTGCCAGTCCAGTTCAAGTCATCGTAAGTTGGTACGTAGCCGATAGCAGTTTCAACTGCATTTGCACGGCCTTCAACACGGTCGATCATCCACTCAAGTACACGCATGTTCTGACCAAAGCCAGGCCATACAAAGTTGCCTTCAGCATCACGACGGAACCAGTTTACGTTAAAGATTTTTGGTAGCTTGTTACCAGCTGCTTCAGCTTTTTCGCCAACTTCTTGACCAAGTTGTAACCAGTGGTCGAAGTAGTCTGCCATGTTGTAACCTGCAAACGGAAGCATCGCAAACGGATCACGGCGAACGATACCTTGTTGACCGACAGCTGCAGCAGTTGTTTCAGAGCCCATGGTTGCTGCTTTATAAACACCATCTACCCAGTCAAATGCTTCAGAAACCAACGGCACTGTATCCGCACGGCGACCGCCAAAAATGAACGCAGAAATTGGCACGCCTGCTGGATTTTCCCAGTCAGCATCAATAGAAGGACATTGACCAGCAGATACTGTAAAGCGCGCATTTGGATGTGCAGCTTTTTCACCCGCAACGTGTGGCTGGCCTTTCCAGTTCGTTAAGTTAGCTGGAACTTCTTTAGAAAGACCTTCCCACCATACTTGACCGTCTTCTGTAACTGCAACGTTGGTATAGATCACGTCTTTATGCAAGGTTGCCATACAGTTTGGATTGGTTTTGGTATTGGTGCCTGGTGCAACACCAAAGAAACCTGCTTCTGGGTTAATCGCGTACAAACGACCATCTTCGCCTGGTTTAATCCATGCGATATCGTCACCTACGGTTTCGATTTTCCAGCCTTCGTAGCCTGCTGGTGGAATGAGCATAGCGAAGTTGGTTTTACCACATGCAGACGGGAATGCCGCAGCGATATAATGTTTTTCGCCTTGTGGATTCGTCACACCTAAAATCAGCATGTGCTCTGCTAACCAGCCTTGCTCACGGCCCATTGCCGAAGCGATACGAAGCGCAAGACATTTTTTACCTAGAAGTGCGTTACCGCCGTAACCTGAACCGTAAGACCAGATTTCACGAGTTTCTGGATAATGCACAATATATTTTTCAGGGTTGCATGGCCATGCAACATCTTTTTGACCTTCTGTAAGTGGTGCACCTACAGTGTGAACACATGGAACGTATTGACCGTCAGTGCCTAATACATCGTAAACCGCTTTACCCATACGCGCCATTTTACGCATGCTAACAGCAACATAAGGAGAATCGGTCAATTCAATACCAATTTGAGCAATATGACTGCCTAATGGGCCCATAGAAAATGGAACCACGTACATGGTGCGGCCTTCCATTGAACCATCAAACAAACCGTTTAGCTTTTCACGCATTACTGCGGGCGCTTCCCAGTTATTTGTTGCACCAGCATCTTCTTGCTTTTCAGAGCAGATGAATGTGCGATCTTCTACACGAGCAACATCTGATGGGTCAGAATTTGCAAGATAAGAACCTGGGTGTTTTTCTTGGTTGAGCGGTTGCATGGTGCCGTTTGCGATCATCAAGTCGATCAGACGTTGATATTCTTCCTCGCTACCGTCACACCACTCGATTTTTGCAGGCTTGGTCAATTTTGCAATTTCTTCAACCCATGCAATAAGCTTAGGATGACGAACGAATTCAGGTGCGTTCACTTGGGTCATGGTGAGGCCTATTCTAAAATGTGTACAACGTACAATTCCCTTTGGTTGTGGTACAACAAAAGAGACGAAGTCAAAAAAGTGGCGCTATTAAAGCATAAATCACTAAAAAAAATAAGACTAAAGACTATACAAGGTTCTTGGAGGATGTTTTCTTGAAAATTTATATAAATCAATTGTTTGAGGTGTTTTTAGAGTGTGTTTTAGGTATTTATTAAGGAAATAGAGACTATTTATTTATAAAATAAATTTGTATATCATAATTTTATATGGCGGATTTGACTAATATATATTATTGATAAAATAAATGATCACCATTCAAAAATTACATAAAAGTGCTTTTATTTGTGTATTTTGTATTCAAAAATAAAGAATGTCCACTGCTTGACATATTAAAACGTATGACTAAATTAAAACCACTCTCCATCATTTATAACGGAAAATCTGGATTTCATGCAAGTGATAATGAGGGGGTATATGAACAAATCATGACACTCTTTACTCATTATGATTTTGAGATTCAGGTTTTTGAGCTGGAACATGACATGTCGTTTAATACGCTCATGTCGAATGTACTCGAACGTCATCAAACCTCAGACCGTGCTGGGTATGAGGGAGTAGTGGTTGCGGCTGGTGGAGATGGTACACTCAATGCAGTGGCAACCAAGCTGGTCGATACCGGGCTTGCAATGGGAATCTTGCCGCTCGGTACATTCAATTATGTGGCACGCGTTCTCGATATACCGCTTGATCTGATTCAAGCCGCCGAGGTGATCGCGACAGGTGCCCAACGATCAGTCCATGTGGCAAGTGTCAATGATCGTATCTATTTGAACAACGCCAGTTTGGGGTTGTATCCCTTATTTATTCAAAAGCGCGAAATGTATAATCAGCGTTTTGGACGTTTACCTTTAAATGCATACACTTCGGCTTTAGATGTACTCATTCGTGATCGTAAAGAGCTCAAATTATCGATTAAAGTGGATGACCACCTTTATCCTGTCAAAACGCCATTGATCTTCTTTGGTAATAATCAGCTTCAACTCAAAGAAATGAATCTGCAAATCGCAGAATGCGTGGCGCAGGGGCGAGTCGCAGGTGTAGTGCTGGCCAAAAGCGATAAGACCAGTCTTTTTAAAATGCTGTATCAATTGATTCGCGGTGCGCTCGAGCAGGCCAAAGATGTATACAGCTTTAGTGCAGATCGCGTAGTAGTCGATTGTAAGCGTAAAAAATTAAAAATTGCCATTGATGGAGAAATTGAAGAGTTGACGACACCTTTAACTTTTACCGTGAAAAAAAATGCCTTAACCATTATGGTGCCTCATGCTGCTGCATCTGTCTGATTTACACTTTGGTACCGAGAAACAAGAGTGTCTGGATGCCATTGCTGCTTTTTGTCGGGAGCATGAACCGGAAGTCATAGTAGTGAGTGGTGATCTGACCCAACGTGCCCGCTTTACGCAGTTTTATTCGTGTAAGCAATTTCTCGATAGTCTGGGTATTCCTTATATGGTTATTCCCGGCAACCACGATATTCCGCTGTACCATTTATGGAACCGTTTTTTTTCTCCATTTGTTCGTTATCAGTTTTTCTTTGGTGCACTTGAGCCGACCATTGAAACCGAGCATTTTTATGTGATTGGTGTGAATAGTATTCGGCGTCGCTATCATACCCGTGGCTACATTTCGCTAGAGCAAATTCAAAAAACCAACGAGCTGCTTAAACGTGGCCCTGCCCATAAGCTCAAGCTGGTCACCTTGCATCAACCTTTTTATACACCACCCGATGAACCGCACGGTATTAAAGATTGTCCGGTGCTCGGCAGAATGGCGCTGAATAACTGGAGTAAAAGTGGCTTGTTTGGTGTACTCCACGGACATCTGCACAAAACTGCGGTATATGATTTGAATCAAATTTATGATTTGCAGGCAGCGCATCCGGTTTATGACATTCATGCTGGCACGGCCACGTCTTATCGACTTTATAAAAGTTTACCTAACAGTTTCAATGTAATTCTTAAAGATGGCCAAGTTCAACATTATTGGTTTGATTCCAACGCACGTCAGTTTGTTTTACAGCCTGTACCGACTCAAAAGCTGCCAGATCACACATGAGTGTTTAAAAAAAATACAAAAATTCATTTTTTTTTCTTTTTTGCCCTTGAAGCCGTTTTTTCCATCCCCACAAAAGTGTCATCAAATTCATTTTGATGATTGCTTTAGGAAGAATGACAGCAAACATCATTTATTAAAATAGACTTAGTCTGATGGAGTTATTTATGAGCAACATTCGTCCATTACATGACCGTGTAGTAATTCGTCGTGTTGAAGAAGAAACAAAAACGGCTGGCGGCATTTTATTGCCAGGTTCTGCTGCTGAAAAACCGGCTCAAGGTGAAGTCATTGCAGTGGGTAATGGTCAAATTACGGATAACGGCGTTCGCGCACTTGACGTAAAAGTGGGCGACAAAGTGTTATTCGGTACTTATGCAGGCACAACTGTGAAAGTAAATGGTGACGAATTCTTAATCATGAAAGAATCTGACATTTTAGCTGTTCTTGAAGGCTAATTTGCGCATTAACCACTCATTGATAAATCAGATCAAGCATTGATAGAAAAAATTGGAGTAGAGAATGTCAGCTAAAGACGTAAAATTCGGTGATTCAGCGCGTTCAAAAATGATCGCAGGTGTAAACGTTCTTGCAGATGCAGTGAAAGTGACACTCGGCCCTAAAGGTCGTAACGTGGTTATTGACCGTTCTTTCGGTGCACCACACATCACCAAAGACGGCGTAACCGTTGCAAAAGAAATCACCCTTAAAGACAAGTTTGAGAATATGGGTGCGCAGTTGGTACGTGAAGTATCAAGCAAAACCAACGATATCGCAGGTGATGGTACAACGACAGCGACAGTTCTTGCGCAAGCCATCTTGAATGAAGGGATCAAATCAGTGACTGCTGGTATGAACCCGATGGATCTTAAACGCGGAATCGACATTGCAGTAAGAGCTGTGGTTGAAAACATTCGCGCAACAGCTAAACCTGCTGACGATTTCAAAGCAATTGAGCAAGTGGGTTCGATTTCTGCAAACTCTGACGAGACTGTAGGTAAATTGATTGCTCAAGCGATGGAAAAAGTGGGCAAAGAAGGCGTGATTACCGTTGAAGAAGGTTCAGGCTTTGAAGATGCGCTTGATGTTGTAGAAGGTATGCAGTTTGACCGTGGTTATATCTCACCATACTTCGCAAACAAGCAAGACACGCTCACTGCTGAACTTGAAAATCCGTTCATTCTTCTTGTTGATAAAAAAATCAGCAATATTCGTGAATTGATTACCACTTTAGAAGCAGTTGCAAAAACGGGTAAACCGCTTTTGATCATTGCTGAAGATGTTGAAGGCGAAGCGCTTGCAACACTTGTTGTTAACAACATGCGCGGTATTATCAAAGTATGTGCGGTAAAAGCACCTGGTTTTGGTGACCGTCGTAAAGCAATGCTACAAGACATCGCGATCTTGACTGGCGCTACTGTAATTTCTGAAGAAGTTGGTATGTCGCTTGAGCAAGCTACCCTTCAAGATTTGGGTACCGCACACAAAATCACAGTATCGAAAGAAAACACAGTGATTGTAGATGGTGCGGGTGATGCCAATGCGATTGCAGAACGTGTTCAGCAGATTCGTGCGCAAATCGAAGAGTCAACTTCTGAATACGACAAAGAAAAACTTCAAGAACGCGTAGCAAAACTTGCTGGCGGTGTTGCAGTCATCAAAATCGGTGCAGCAACTGAAGTTGAAATGAAAGAGAAGAAAGACCGTGTAGACGATGCGCTTCATGCAACGCGTGCTGCGGTTGAAGAGGGTGTGGTTGCAGGTGGTGGTGTTGCACTGGTACGTGCAGTGAACTCACTTGACGGCTTAACTGGCGCAAATGATGACCAAACTGTTGGTATCAACATTTTACGTCGTGCGATTGAAGCACCACTTCGTCAAATCGTGTCGAATGCAGGTGATGAGCCATCTGTTGTGATCAATGCAGTGAAAGCAGGTGAAGGTAACTACGGTTACAACGCGGCAACAGGTGTATATGGCGACATGCTTGAAATGGGTATTCTAGATCCAGCGAAAGTCACGCGTTCTGCGCTTGAGCATGCAGCATCTGTTGCGGGCTTGATGTTGACTACAGAAGCGATGATCACTGATATTCCAGAAGACAAACCAGCAATGCCTGATATGGGTGGCATGGGTGGTATGGGCGGTATGATGTAATATCGACCACATCCCGATTTTAAATACAATCGGGATCGAGTATCTAAAAAGACCGTGAGTTTGCTCACGGTCTTTTTTTATAATGATTTTTGGCTTTAAGATAAACAATCAACTAAAAAACATCTTTTGATAGTTAATTCTTTAAAAAAACTAATTTTTAGCCGTGTATTAATTTAATTTTAAGTTTCAATGCTTATTCTTAATTCAGGAACAAAGGCTGTAGTTTCTGGTTTTCACCATGTTTATTCCTGGATAAGCATGGTTTTTTTATGCCCAAAATAAAATAATCGCCCATGTCGCAGCAATCATAATCAGCGCAACACATTGCGCAGCACTGCCCATGTCCTTGGCATTTTTGGACAGCTCATGGCGCTCCAAAGAAATTCGGTCAACCACAGCTTCAATAGCCGAGTTAAATAGTTCTACAATGATGGCCAGTAGTCCTACAATCAATAAAATTGCATGTTCGAGCGCACTCAATTGCAAACTGAAATTGATGATTCCCAGCACAATATTCAGCACGATGATTTGTCGAAATGCCGCTTCTAGTCGAAATGCAGATTTAAAGCCTGCCACTGAGTAGCCTGTTGCATTGAAAATACGTTTTAAGCCTTGTTTACCTTTAAATGGGGAATAGGGAGTCATAACGTTTTAAGCAATTAAATTTGCTCTAAAGTTAAGGGAATTGGCTTAAGAAGCAATTAAGACAACCAAATTTTCAAATATCCAAAGTAGCCTTATAGTTACCAAATCTTCATGATTTATCCAAAGTTATAAATTACGACACGATTCTGTAAATTCTGCTTGTATTTCATCAGTTGCTCATCGATGATCAGCATATCAGCTAGTACCTAAAAATCTGAATGATCACTGCGATCATTCACTCAATTTTGAGCGCACGCCATCATGCTATCTAGATTTTTTATTGATAGACCTATCTTTGCTGTGGTTTTGGCAATTATTGTGATGGCGGTGGGCGTATTTTCCCTTCTCAATCTACCTGTCGAGCGTTATCCGGATATCGCGCCTCCTCGAATTGTCGTGTCGACCAGTTATAGTGGTGCAGATGCACAGGCTGTTGAAGACAGTGTGACTCAAGTGCTTGAGCAGCAAATCAAGGGCATTGATCACCTGCTGTATTTTAGTTCGAGCAGTGATGCCAATGGTAACAGCCAAATCAGTTTGTACTTTCAGCAAGGAACCAATCCAGATCAGGCCCAAGTCCAAGTTCAAAATGCCATCAATGGAGCTCTAAACCGACTTCCAGACGATGTGCAGCGTCAAGGCGTGATTGTTCGAAAGTCCTTAAGTGATTCTTTTTTGGTGATGGGATTAGGTGATCGCTCAGGTAAATCAAGCAATATTGATATTGCAGATTATCTGACCAACAATTTCGAGCTGAACTTAAGCCGCATTGAAGGCGTGGGCGAAATTAATGTGTTTGGCTCTCAGTACGCCATGCGCATCTGGCTCGATCCGATTAAATTACAGCATTATCAATTGACCGTTGGTGAAGTGCGTTCTGCACTGGAAAATCAGAATACTCAGGTGGCGGCAGGCGCGATTGGTGATTTACCTGCACCCGACGACCAATACCTAAATGCCAAGGTCACATCTGGCTCTCTGTTAAAAACGCCGGAACAGTTTGAAAATATTATTGTTAAAGCCAATAATAATGGCAGTTTTGTCTATTTAAAAGATATTGCACGTGTCGAGATTGGTGCACAAAACTATCAGGTGTTTAACCGTCTCAATGGCTATCCAGCAGCGGGCTTGTCGGTATCACTTGCAGTGGGTGCTAATCTGGTGAAGACCGCCGATGCGGTGTATCAGGAAATTGCACGCCTCGAAAAAAATCTGCCCGATGGTTACTTTATTGTGTATCCACGAGATGACACACCATTTGTAAAAGAATCGATCAAACAAGTGGTGAGCACGTTACTTGAGGCGATTGTGCTGGTGGTACTGGTAATGTTTCTGTTTTTACAAAACTGGCGCGCCACGCTCATTCCAACCATTACCGTGCCCGTTGTGATCTTGGGGACCTTTGCCGTACTGGCCGTACTGGGAATGAGCATTAATACCTTAACGCTATTTGCCATGGTCTTGGCGATTGGTTTGTTAGTCGACGATGCGATTGTGGTGGTCGAAAACGTGCAACGCTTGATGCATGAGCAACAGGTCGATGCACGTGAGGCCAGTATCCTGTCTATGCAGGAAATCAGTGGTGCACTGGTGGGGATTACCTTGGTGCTGACCGCCGTCTTTATTCCAATGTCGTTTTTTAGTGGTGCAACGGGCATTATTTATCGGCAGTTTTCGATTACGCTGGTCGCAGCGATGGCGCTATCATTGATGGTGGCACTGATTTTAACTCCAGCACTGTGTGCAGTCTTATTAAAGCCCCATAAACGTGAGTTTAAATGGGCATATTGGTTCAATCATAAGCTGGATCAACTCAGAGACCAGTATTTGCGTTTAACCGAGCGCAGTATTCAAACCAAGGCCATCACGCTGGTAATCTTTGTGGCGCTGATTGCGACCTTTGCATGGGTATATCGAAATTTGCCAACCAGCTTTTTACCGCAAGAAGATCAGGGGGCATTGAGCGTTCAGTTTACTTTGCCTCAGGGAACACCGCTGAGTAAAACCGAAGCGATTGGTAAGCAGATTTCGGACTATTTTATGCAACATGAAAAAGCCAATCTAAACGGTATTATGGTAATTCAAGGACGAAACAATTCGGGAACAGGGCAAAACTTGGGGCAGGCCTATGTGTCTTTAAAACACTGGGATGAGCGAAAGGGCAGTGAAAATAGCGCGCAGAAAATTCGTGAGCGTGCGATGCAGTATTTTAGTCAGAATAATCAGGCACGTATTTTTGTGCTTATGCCATCTGTGATTCGTGGATTGGGTAATTCAGACAAGATTTCATTTTGGCTGCAAGATTTAAAAGGACTTGGTCGTGAGCATCTGTTGGGTGCCTTTAAGCAACTTCAAGACCAAGAAGATGCCACACAGGATTTACGCAATATTGATAAACGCAGTAACGACGATCAAGCCGTATTGAATATCAAGATTGATCATAAAGTGGCTATGGCGCTCGGGTTAGATGTGGCACAGATTAACCAGACCATTTCCACAGCGTGGAGCGGCAGTTACATCAATGATTTTATTGATCGCGGTCGAATCAAACGTGTGTATTTACAAGGTGACATGCAATATCGTTCGAAACCCGAAGATTTAAGCTACTGGTATGTTAAAAATGCGCAAGGACAAATGACACCGTTTTCACAATTTAGTCAGGTTGAGTGGACCGGTGCTCCTCCATTGCTGGAACGCTTTATGGGGTATCCATCACTTGAAATGGAAGCCGATGCAGGTAACGGTGCAAGTACGGGACAAGCCATGCAGAGTTTGACTCAACTGGTCGATAAAATGCCAGAAGTGGGATTGGCGTGGAGTGGCATTGCCTATCAAGAGCGCGAGTCGAGTAATCAAGCGGTGTGGTTGTATGTCATTTCTGTTGTATTTATCTTTTTGTGTCTTGCTGCACTTTATGAAAGCTGGTCGATTCCGAGTATCGTCATGGCTGCTATTCCGCTTGGTATAGGCGGCACCATTTTATTTAGTTCTTGGTTTAATTTTGCCAATGATATTTACTTTCAGATCGCACTACTCACAACTATTGGGTTGTCATGTAAAAATGCAATTTTGATGGTGGAGTACGCCTCTAACTTACAAAATCAAGGGCATGGTATTCTTGATGCCGCACTGAAATCTGCTGGACTACGCTTAAGACCGATTTTGATGACCTCGCTGGCATTTGGTGCAGGTGTGATTCCCTTAATGTTTTCTTCTGGCGCGGGTGCGCTGAGCCGTCAGGCGATCGGGTATAGTGTGTTTGGAGGGGTTGTGTTTGGGACCATTTTGGTGCTGATCTTTATTCCGTTTGTGTATGTATTGGTTCGTTCAATGGGACGCACAAAATCTAAGGCATCTTAAGCGGTTAGCATTTTAAATTTTATATTTGCTTGAACAGAACAATCTGGGTGGGGTTGAAACCACCCGCTATAAAAATAAACACAGTACTTGGAGAGAGACGATGAAAACGGCTCCAAATATCTTAGCCTTGGCCGATGCCTTGGCACATATGGATATTGGTGCGGCTCAAATGCTACTGCATGAGCTGCAGTCGGTTGATGTGGCCGAGGCACTTGAGCAACTACCAGTTGAGTCATCCAGTTTGATTTTGATGCAGTTGCCCAAGCGCGCCAAAGTTTATGCTGCGATGCATGCTGCTTATCAGGCGAGTTTGGCACAACTTTTGTCTCGTGCCGATCTGGCGACCATTGTCACAGAAATGCCGGCGGACAAACGTACCGATGTGTTCAAGGCTTTGGCACCATCAGAGCAGGTGGCCTTGTTGCCTGCACTGGCACAAGCCAAGCGTGAAGATCTACGCCGACTGGCAGAGTATCAAGAAGGTACGGCAGGGGCGATTATGACCTCGGAATATGCCACCTTACGCGCCGAAATGAGTATAGCTGAAGCGATTGATTTTTTACGTCAAGAAGCCCCAGATGCCGAAACGATTTATGAGTCGTACATCATTGATGAGCAGCAACAGTTATTGGGTGAGATTTCATTACATCAGTTGATACTGGCACCTGTAGATACCAATGTCGGTGCTTTAATGGCGACAGATATTGTCTATGCTTATGTCGATGATGATCAGGACGATGTGGCCAAGAAAATTGCCAGATACGATTTACTGGCGTTACCCATCATCGATCGGCAGCATCGGCTGGTTGGAATAGTGACCTATGATGATGCCATGGATGTCGCCAGCGAAGAGGCCAATGAGGATTTCTTGAAAAGTGCAGGGGTGGAGGCATCTGCGCCTACACTTAATTTGAAACAAACGCCCCTGTTTCAGCTTTATAAAAAACGTGTTTTTTGGCTGGTCATTCTGGTTTTTGGCAGTTTGCTATCAGGATTGGGAATTGCACATTTCGAATCAATTATTGAATCGAATATTGTACTGGTGTTTTTTTTGCCTTTACTGGTGGGAAGTGGCGGAAATGCAGGTTCTCAGTCGGCTACGCTCATGGTGCGTGCATTGGCGACAGGTGATGTGGTCTTAAAAGACTGGCTGCTTCTTTTGGGGCGTGAATGTCTGGTGGCTCTGGCACTTGGTGTTACTATGGCGATGGCCGTTGCAGTGCTGGGCTATATTCGTGGCGATGCCATGGTGGCTTTGGTATTGATCTTAAGTATGATTGGGATTGTGCTGATTGGCAGTGTAATTGGGATGAGTTTACCGTTTATTTTAAATCGTTTGAATCTTGATCCGGCCAGTGCCTCTGCGCCTTTGGTCACTTCAATTTGTGATGCAACAGGGGTCGTGATTTATTTATGTATTGCGGCGCAATTGCTGCCCCAAATTTAAATACTTAATTTCGTTATAAGAAGTGAAATCAATATGTCCAATCCAAAAAAAATATCCCAACAAGAGGTTATTCGCTTAGAGCGAGATTTAGCAAAGTTTGCCAACATCATGGACAGTGTAGTGCGTATTCCCTTTACCAAGCAGGGGGTGGGCGCCGATGCTGCGCTGAGTACCATTCCGGTTGCAGGCGATGTCGCTGGCTTTGCACTCACGCTGTATGCCATTCATAAAGCCCGGCAGATTGGGGTGCCACAACACAAACTTAGACCAGTGCTCAAACTGGCCGCCATGGATGCCATACTCGGATTTATTCCAGTGGCCGGAACGGTGTTTGATATTTTTATCCGACCAAGCCGAAAAGCGCTAGAAGTCGTGCATCAGCACATTCGTGATGAGTACGCGATTCATAGTGACGATCATGTGGTGCATCCTTATTTACATGAGCAATTAGAACGTAAACAGCAGCATTCTGCGTTTTGGCGTAATCCGGTGGTGAGCTGGATTTGGTTGCATATTCCGGATTTGATTGGTTTGGTATTTCTGGTGCTGCTACTGGTGGCAATGTGGTTCGGTTTAAGTTACGTCTGGCAGTGGTATCAAGGAATATAAAGTGAAAAAAAGCCTCCAACTGGAGGCTTTTTTGATGGCTACACTTACGGACAGTTTAACTGATGAAGTGCTGCGACACGCTGTTCGATACTTGGGTGAGTTTGGAACAATGCTGCAAGGCTAAACCCTTGTTCCTTACCTTCCGTAATTGCGAACGCTTTCATTTCTTTTGGCATCTGATCTGGCAATTCAGATTCCGCCTGTAGGCGAAGCAATGCCGAAATCATGGCTTGTTTGCCAGCAAGTCGTGCACCTGCTTCGTCGGCACGATACTCGCGCTGACGGGAGAACCACATCACAATCGCTGAGGCCAAAATACCAAATACAATATCGAGTACGATGGTGATCACGAAGAAACTGATGCCCGGTGCTTCACCATCTTGACGACCAAATACATTACGATCGATAAAATCACCGACCACACGTGCAAAGAACATGACAAAGGCGTTGACCACCCCTTGAATCAAGGCCAGTGTCACCATATCGCCGTTTGCAACGTGACCGATCTCGTGCGCCAGTACCGCACGTAGCTCGTCTTTGTTCATGCGTTCGAGCAATCCCGAAGAAACGGCAACCAATGCATCATTTTTGTTCCAGCCAGTTGCAAATGCATTCGATTGATACGACGGGAAAATACCAACTTCAGGCATCTTAATGCCCGCACGTTGAGAGAGATCTGCAACAGTTTGCAATAACCATGCTTCAGCCTGATTACGAGGCGCATTCGGATCAATCAGTTCTGTACCGGTGGTTTTTTTAGCCATCCATTTCGACATAAAAAGGGAGACGAATGAGCCCACCATACCAAACACAAAACAGATGACCAGAAGGTTGCCTAGATTTAAGCCACCCGCGCCATGGTAACTACCGACACCGAAGAGTGACAAGATAATGCCAGCCACAACCAGTACCGCGAGGTTGGTTAGCAAAAACAAACCAATCCGCATCATTGAGAAAATCCTCTTATAAATAAAACCTATTATGATTCATTCATCATAAATCATTGCTCTCAATATGAGGGGAATTTTAAGAAAATTCAAGACCAATTACATGATTTAAGCTTTTTTTAAGTTAAATCCTGTAAGGGGTGGGCGACGTGTTTAATTTGAAATCTGAATTCGGGCTGAAGCCGTTGCGTTACGGGTCACATAAGTGTTTGGTGCATCGGTAAAACTGCCATTTTCAAGTGCAATAATCTGGCGTTGCTGCGTATATTTCGGGGCAGTGTTTGTATCGGAATGTGTATAGTTTGCCGATTGGGCAATAATTTGTGATGGTAAAGGATTATCAGCGCTTGAGCTTTGTGAGGAAACATACAGATTTTGGTAACGGCTGGTCACACGCTTTACATAATCTTGGGTTTCACGAAACGGTGGAATGCCGCCATACTTATCGACATTGCCTTCTCCTGCATTGTAGGCTGCCAAAACCAGCTGCATATTGCCATTAAAGCGTTTCATCAGCCAACTTAAATACTGTGCACCGCCAAAGATGTTCTGCTCGGGATCAAATACATTTGACACATTAAAACGTTTTGCCGTAGCTGGCATGAGTTGCATCAGTCCTTGCGCACCTACGGGCGAACGGGCACGGATATTAAAACCCGATTCGGTGTGCATGACCGCCTTAATTAAGCCCTCAGACACACCGTGGCGCTGCGCAGCCTGACGGATAATATGATCGAAAGCATTGACGTTTTTACTGTAGCTCGGTAAAACCGATGCTTCTGAGGCCCCCCAGTTGCGGTAGGCGTGAATATTGCTGTCTGGGTAATACGTAACTTTGACTTTGGTTAAGGCAGGGTCTGAACTTTTACGGTTGGTAAGCAAAGTTGCGCCGGATTTATCTTTATAGATAAACATCTGTCCCGCGATGGCGGTATTTATGCAGCCGTAACTCAGTAAGAAAGAGCAAATAAATGTTAAACAAGAATCCATACGTTTTTTCATTTTATGTTATTCGCTTTAGGTGATTCGCTAAAAGTAGTGACATCTTGTAAGCCAGTGTAGCAAAAAAAAACGTAAACACGAGATATACAGCTAAAATTTTTCACAACTGTTTGACAGAAAAAATCAAGCTTTATTGTTTGGATGTTAATCAAAAAAAAATTAAATTTTTTTTTGAAATAGTTGGGTTGACTTTAATAAGCATTTGATTTTAAAAAAATAAAATAATTGGCTAAAAAATGATCAATTTAAACAAAACCCTTATTTTTTCGTCTAGTCACTTTGTCAAGCCTCCAGAAATCCACAATTTTATCCACAGGTTTTGTGGAAAACTGTGGAAAAGTCCAAAATATAAGCGTTCTGTGCAAAAAATGCTCAAAGAACTACTTTTTTCAGGACAATAAAAAAGCATGATACAAAACCATGACAATTTAAAGAATTCAAAATCTATAGATGCGATTCACGCGCGAATCATATAAAATTACCCAGTATTTTTTTTATGGGTCACGTGTGTCTATGTACTCGCCAGTTGAGTCCGAAGCAGGATTTAATTTTAAGCCAGAGCTTCCTACAAGCTCCGCCTATTATCGCTTACTGAAAAAGCTCCGTCGACAAGTGGGTCACGCGATTCGTGATTTCAAAATGATCGAAGACGGCGATAAAGTGATGGTCTGCGTTTCTGGCGGTAAGGACAGCTATACCTTGCTGGATATCTTGCTGCAATTTAAGCGCATTGCACCCATCAACTTTGATATTGTCGCGGTCAATCTCGATCAGAAACAGCCGGGCTTTCCAGAAGACGTGTTGCCACGCTATATGGAAGAGAACAATATTCCGTATTACATTCTTGAAAAAGACACCTACACCATTACCAAACGCCTTACACCGGAAGGTAAAACCTACTGCGCGGTGTGTTCTCGTTTGCGCCGTGGTTCGCTGTATGGCTTTGCGCAAGAAATTGGGGCGACCAAAGTGGCTTTAGGCCATCATCGCGATGATATTATCGCGACCTTTTTCTTGAACTTATTCCATGGTGGAAGTCTAAAGGCAATGCCACCGAAGCTGCTTTCATCGGACAAGAAGAATATTTTGATTCGTCCGCTGGCTTATGTGGAAGAAAAAGACATCATCAAATATGCTGAAATGCGCAAGTTCCCGATTATTCCGTGTAATTTGTGTGGTTCGCAAGAAAACCTGCAACGTGCCATGCTCAATGACATGCTACGTGAGTGGGACAAACAGTATCCAAAACGCTTGCACAGTATTTTTGGCGCATTACAAAATGTCTCGCCATCGCAGTTGGCAGATCGTGAGCTGTTTGACTTTGAAGCCTTGGACTCACAGCGTGAACTCGACTTTAAAGAACCGGAAGAGTTGAAAAAAAGATTGGATGTGGTCAATCTCAGCTTTGCTGCTGACTAACAAGTCAAGCGCTAACCTCTTAAAAAGTTAGCGCTTTTTTTTGAATAAAAATTGTGTTTTTTCTAAAAATTAAAGGACTCGTACAAAAAAGGTTAACGGACTTTTTAGAGATCATGCTATAACAAGGCAAAAGCTGTAACGCTTCAACCATGATGCTGTCTGGAAAAACAGCACACATAATTGAATAAATTGACTTGAGGAATAATCATGCCTGCATTTTTAACTGATGATTGGTTTACGACTGTTGAAAAACTAAGTGCAGACGCAGGTGATCTAAATTTACCACCAGCACTTGCAAATTTGGCCATTAATCTTGTTGTTGCAAATGCAGACAACACCACCGAAGTATCTTTGGAAAGCGGAAAAATTCAGAAAGGTCTTTCTCCGAATGCCAAGACCACTTTAAATATGGATGCTGAGACGCTTCGTAAGGTGTTTTTAGAATTTGATATGGCGGCTGCAATGCAAGCCTTCATGACAGGTAAAATCAAAGTTCAGGGCGATATGTCTCAGTTAATGGCTTTACAAACTGCAAAGCCTAGCCAAGAGCAAAAAGATCTGTTCAAACGCGTACTTGAGCATACTGCTTAATTTACGCCAGCCTTGTATAAAGAAAGCTTACGCAGATGCAGTAAGCTTTTTTTATATCTGTATGTCTATTTGTGTTAAACATCGACCCAGCGTGGTGAAGTCTTGATGTGCTCCAAATAGGCACGAATCCGCGTAACGTATTGCAAGGCTTGTCTGTAGCGGCCATTGCTGGCCTGATTACGATTTAGGTAATTGTACATGTTAAGCCACTGGTTCGGGTTTTTGCCCTGTGCCTGAATGCGCTTTTGAATTTGAGCGACTGCACCTGGCCCCATGTTGTACGCCACCAGAGCGTACCAATTACGATCCGGATAAGGAATCATTTCATACTGCTTAAGCATCTGATCATAATACTTTGCGCCGCCCTGAATGCTTTGGATGGGGTCGTTGCGATTACTGATGCCCATCGCCTGCGCTGTATTATTAGTCAGCATCATCAAACCGCGAACACCAGTGGGAGAGACTGAGTTGGGCTTTAAATAAGACTCTTGATAGCCTATGGCTGCCAATAAATGCCAATCCAGATTGTATTGCTCGGCGCTACGTTTAAAGCTTGCCTTATATACCGGAAGTCGGTTACTCAAATCGCGCTGAATAATTTCCCACGATTCAGGCTGCACCACGTTGCGGTTATAAAATGATGCCAATTGCTGCATGGTGCCATTTTGCTTGCTTTGACATACATAACTGCTTGCAGTCTGTGTCAGTGGATCATCGGCATATTTAAACACCCAGTTGAGCGACGCATTGAGTCCATTTTGCGTCAGTGTAGCGTCTGCACCACAGCTGGCCGAAAAAGAAATCAACTGCTTGGTTTCAATGCTATGTAAATCTGCGGTGGTCATGGCCAGATTGGCCCGGCCTTCATTGATCCATTTTAACGCAGTCGCATCATCTTTGACGGTTTTAAACTTGAGCTTAACGTTGAGGCTCTGTGCATAATTTCTTGCCAGATCGTAACCAAAGCCATGAATAAACTCACCGTCTTTAAACACTGTCGTGGGCGATTCAACCGCAACTACAGTGAGGGTATTACTATTAACCACCGTATTATACTGGTGGGCTTTGCTGGCACTAATACTGTGAAACGGAAACACCATCGTACTTAATGCAAGCGCTTTCAAGGGGAGAGAGGAAAATAAAGTGTCTAGGCCAAGCCTCGACCCAGAAGTTGAACTACTGTGCATGTTGTCTCCGCTACAGATAACTTACGCCCTAAAAAATTTTGGCAAAACGAATACACAAAACTTTTTTCAAGTTGGTAAATCCAAAGAGGATGGGCATTCATGACGTCATTCGTGATGACATGGGATTAACAATAACTATGTAGAAAAACTACAAAGTTTAAAAAACAACCAAATAAAAAGTAGGGCGAATAATAATTGCCTAAAAACCTCTTGTCAAATTTTTAGGTCAAAAAATAGTCTCCACGATATGTAAACCTATGATTTACTAAGGGAAGAAAATTTATACACTGAAGTTGTGGTGTAAAAGAGGAAGCTCTGCAACAGTATGTAACCAAATTGTAAATTGGTAACTGTTATAAATATTATAATTTTACTTAATTTGGTGGTTATTTCAGCGCTTGTAAAGCCTGTAAACAAAGACACGAAAGCAAAAACATCCTGTTTATTTTATGTGCAAAATTCATGTTTTTCGACTTACATTTGCAATATTCAGATACGCATTAGCTGTAGGGTATCTGCTCTAATGATCAATCATTTGTACCGTATCGATTAGGCTGATTGATAGCGAATCGAATTGATGTACCATATCTTCCGACCCAATGGGGTTTGTACAGTCACCTCATCATTGATGGATTTACCCAAGCATGCTTTGGCCATGGGAGACTGCAACGAGATATAATCTTTACGGCCATAAATTTCTTCATCCCCCACAATCCGAAATTCAATGGTTTCACCTTCGTCATTTTCAAGCGCTACCCAAGCACCAAAATACGCTTTGCCGTCTTGCTCAGGGCTGTACTCTACTTTATGTGCCACTTCAAAAAGTTTGGTTAAATATCGGATTCTGCGGTCAATCTCACGTAATTTTTTCTTGTTGTAAATATAATCGGCGTTCTCTGACCGATCGCCTAGACTGGCTGCCCAGGATACAATTTTTGTAATCTCAGGACGTTCTTTATGCACCAAATCGTTAAGCTCATTTTGTAAGCGTTGATAACCCTCTGAGGTGAGTAATTTGCGGTTCAAGAGATTGCTCCAAATACATGTCAGACTGCTGTGTAAAGCTACTACACTCTGCGCTCTAGATGCAGTACTTTTTTCACATGGGTGCGCATTTATAATTTCATCTGAGCAAAAAATTAATGAGGGTACTAAAAAAGCTGCTTTTTTGTGTTTTGTGTGCGAAAAGTGCCCGATTTTGCTCGTAAATGATTCTACTAAATACTCAACATGAGAAAAAATGCCCATATTGTGCTTATTTTGAACATTTAACTGATTTTTATTAAAAATAATTTGCCAAGTGGTGTTTTTATTTATATGATAGCCGCCATTGGAAGCGTGGCAGAGCGGTTTAATGCACCGGTCTTGAAAACCGACGAGGGTGTGAGTCCTCCGTGAGTTCGAATCTCACCGCTTCCGCCAAATACAAAAAAGCCCTGAAAAAATCAGGGCTTTTTTTATTTTAAGCGTTGATGCTGATGCAGCATAGTCTTTCTAAAATGTAAATCTGGAGTTTCATCGCACATTTTAGATTACCGTTGTGAATTTTGAAATTTCGTTTTGACTGAATCAAAAAACAAAATATCTTCATCGTGAATCAATCATCAAATGAAAACCAAAAAATAGAGTGTCAACATAAGTTTAATTAAGCCAAATTGGCTTTTCTCCATACTTTTTATACAATTGATTTATAAAATAATAATGAAAATTCTCATTTAACGATAAATCCGCTATGGCCAACAAGATCGCGTCGAAATCATTAAAGACATTAGAGCGGCGTCACCTTATTATCGATAAAACACTGGCATTGATTGCGCAAAAAGGAATAGATGGCGTTTCAATTGCGGAAATTGCCAAAGCCACCAGTTTGGGTCATGGTCAAATCTATCGCTGTTTCCAAGATAAAAATGAAATTTTAAAGCAGGTGATTCAGCAGGTGACGCAAAAACGTCTGATTCTATTTCATTTGGGCAATCATGACATTCATAAAAAAGCTAAAGAAATCAGTACAATTTATCAGAGCGATTTAACTAATGATGAAGTGAGACTGATTTATGAATTAATGAAATTAAACCAGCAACATCCACTCTTTGTGTATGCACAAGAAGCAGATGACAGCTTGACAGAATTTGGTCTACAAATGCTGCGCTTTAAATATCCGCAGGCCACTGAAGCACAGATTGTCGCCTTATCGGAAATGGTGGCAATATTTACAGAAGGAAGTTTACTTCGCCGTTTACACGGCTTTTCCAGTCGTGCCGACATTGAGCGACTCGAACAGATGTTTGTGGTATGCTTAAACGCACTGGATGAAATGCTTGATGTGCCTCAGCATTCATCAAGTGCTACAACAGATCATGTATCAAATTTCAGATAATATCCCACCTGATTCTTTTGAGCTTAAGCTGATGTGTCCTGTTGGGTGGTATGCTGGCGTGTTTCAATGGCAAATTTGAGTAAAGATGCGCTGCGGTAAAAACCATGTGCGAACTTTCCAAAAGGCATGGTAATAAAGAAGGTCATGACTGTTGCTAAGTGGAAAATCAGTAAAAGCGCCATGTATGGAGAATTACGAAATGCCATGAGAGCTAAGCCTGAAGCACTGACTAAAATTAAAAGGAAAATAAAGCCTCGATCTACAGGTTTTTGCTCGCGGTCACCATGTAGTGGATGGCGTTTAAGATTTAAATAGAGCAGGCCAGATGGCCCAACCACTAAGCCGATTCCACCTAGCGTACCCAAAATAACAGGCAAGCTTAGGTAAGGATAAGGTGCATGGAGGTTAAGGAAATAGTGATATAAAGTCGCTACACCTGTGGCTGCAAAGCAAAGCATAAAGCCATAAAACGTCAGGTGATGGAACACACGACGAATGTGTGTGTAACGGTCATCTTGCTCATTACAGCCTTTACCATGTCCACCATCTAAATATTTAAGCGTTAACACATTTTGAGAGGCTTGAACCAGATCGGGTTTCTCAACTTTACCATGAATAACGTTAGATGTTTGTCGCCAAAATTTACCAATTCCAATGCCGAGCAAAACAATGGCAACGCTAAAGGTAGCCCCAAAAAGTAGAGCCAAAAAGTTATGCGGGAAAATCGCATAGAAATTACCTTGATAGCCTGCAAACAGGTCGGTTCCTTTGTACCGCACCATAGCGAGCATGCATAAAAAGAAAATAAGTGTTAATACCGAAACAAAAGAAATACCCACAGATTTATAAAGTCGCCCTAAAGGCTGCGGGGTCGCAAACTCTTGGTAAGTTTCTAAACGTACTTGCGCCATCGCTTTAGGAATGTTTACCCCAAACTCGTGTGGCGGCGCATATTGGCAAGCGTGTAAACATGCACCACAGTTATGGCACAGGTTTGCGAGGTAATGAATATCGGCTTGATTAAACTCAAGACGTTTAGTCATGGCGGCAAACACGGCACAAAACGACTCACAGTAACGACAAGCATTACAAATTTGTAAGGCTCTTTGAACTTCCTGCTCATGCTCAGAGAGCTGAACAACTGGAATTAGGGCTTGAGTACTAGCATTCATGTTCAATTCCTTGTGAAAGTGCATAGTGGGCTGCATTTTTTCCGGCAATGCGTCCAAAGGTGGTGCCGATCGACATGCCAACGCCTGCGGTATAACCTTGGCCAAGTACGTTACCTGCCATCATTTCACCTGCGACAAATAAGTTGCGGCTGGCTTTATTGTTAAAACGCACCGCAGCATCGTCTTCAACTTTTAATCCTAAATAGGTAAAGGTAATGCCAGGTTTAAGTGCATAGGCATAGAAGGGCGGGCGATCGAGCGGAACGGCCCAATGGGTCTTGTTGGGAGCAATATTTTGAGTAGTACAATCGTCTAAAACTGTATGGTTAAAGGTGCCTTGTACGCAGGCTTGGTTAAATTCGTCTACGGTGTGGCATAAGGTTTTGGTATTTAGCCCGATTTTTTCGGCCAGCTCTTGAATAGTATTTGCTTTTACCCCCGCAAACACAGGTGGCATAAAGCGACCAATCGCTTTTGAATCAATAATGGAATAGGCGATTTGCTGTGGCTGTTTAGCCACAAGGCGGCCCCAAATCGCATAACGTTTTGGCCAGAAGTCTTCACCTTCATCGTAAAAACGTTTGGCCTTGTTATTAACCACAATTCCCAGTGAAACGCAGTCAATACGGGTGCAGATACCGCCGTCATATAACGGTGCGCGTGCATCTACAGCCACACAGTGCGATTGCGATGGATCACCAATCATATCGGCGCCTTGATCGATCATAAATTTGAGTAAGTTACCTTGATTAAAGCGGGTTCCGCGGATAATGAAATTATCGGCAGGCCATTCGCCGTTTTCATTTTGTCCCCATGCTGCCCTTAACCATTCTAAATTTGACTCAAATCCCCCGGCGGCCAATACACAGCTTTTTGCTTGAAACACACGGCCATCTTCTGCAATTGCAGCTTCAAAATGTCCTTCGTTTAACTTGAGGTCTTTAATTTTGGTGTTGTATAAAATCTCAATACCAAGTGCTTGCGCACTTCGGTAGTAGGCGTTGATGAGGGCTTTACCACCACCCATAAAAAAGGCATTGGTACGCGCAACATGTAAAGCACCTGATAGCGGCGGCTGAAAATTGACACCATGTTTACGCATCCAGTCGCGACATGTTGCCGTGCTACGAATGACCAGACGGGCCAAGTGTTCATTGGTTTTGCCAGCAGTGACTTTAAGTAGGTCTTGCCAATATTCTTCTTCGGGATAGGCATCGACCAGTACATCTTGAGGAGCCTCATGCATGCAACGGAGGTTACGAGTGTGCTGTGAATTACCACCACGCCATTCTTTAGGCGCTGCCTCTAAAACTATCACAGAAGCACCACACTCTTTTGCTGTGAGCGCGGCACACAGTGCGGCATTTCCACCCCCAATGACAATCACATCATGCATAGATTTCTTCCTTTTTTAGCTCAGGCTAATGTAGCTTTAAAAGGCAATATGCAGTGAGAGGCTCAGCTTGAATGGGTGTTTAGTAAAAATAAATACAAATGGCTTAAGTGTTTATAAGCTTCGCACCGGGCCAGCGCTTTTCTTGAATCAGGTTGGTTACACATGCACGAATCACCACTTTAGTGGCTAAAGTGGCAGGCGAGAGTTCTTCTTCAGACAAACTAATTAAGTAGTTAATACGCTCAATGGCAGGTTCTACAACGCGTAGTAAACATAAATCTTGGCGTGAATTTAATGCGGCACCCGCAGGCTGAATAGTCGCCATTTCGAGTTGGCTGATACTTTCCATCAGCAAATGCAGTCCATCAATCTCATAGGCCACTTTAAGTTGATGAATTTTGTGTTCGAGCAACAAGCGCAGGCCATGTCGTTGGCTCGGTAAAATCAGGGGAAGTGCTTTAAGCTGTGTATGCGTAATGGTTTGCGTGTCGATACAACTTTCAAGGTGATACTGACTCAGCACTTCTTTAGGCGAGATTAAAAACATTTGCTCTTTGACCAAAGGCTGAATAGCCCATTGTGGATCAACATCGTCACGAAAGATGATAGCCACATCGAGCTGCCTTGCATTAACTAAAGCTTTTAAATCACCCGATAATCCTTCTATTAAACGGACTTTAATGTCGGGGTAACGGTTTCTCATGAGTTTTAAAAAATGTGTGCCAATCACAGCCACCACACTTGGTGAAAAACCGACGGTCACATGACCACTTAAGCGTGAAGAATGCGCAGAATCTACGGCATGCTCTAGGTGCCTGAGCGCCAGTTGTACTTGTTGAAAAAATGCTAAACCCGCAGGGGTGGGGACTGTACCCAAAGTAGTACGTTGTAAAAGACGAATAGAAAGCTCGCTTTCTAATTTTGAGATTTGCTGACTTAATGCAGAAGTGCCAATATCGAGATTTTTTGCAGCTTTACCCAAACTTCCAGACTCGATCACGGCAATGAAATACTTTAATTGTTTGAGTTCCACGGCAAATACTACATTGTCCTTTGTTCATTATTCTACACGGGTTTATCGCTTTGTATTTTGTTCTATCAGGCTGCGTAAACCGCCGAAAGAATAAAGGCAACATCCTCTCAAAATGCTGCCTTTTAGAGCTTTTATTGTTTAACCTGCTCAAGACCCTGTTCTTCAATCATTTGTGTCGCTTGAGGCGATTTCACAAATTGAATCAGTTCTTTTGCTGCTTTTGCATGTTCAGAGTGTTTACCAATGCCAGCAGCAAACACCGTGACTTTTTGGTAAGGCGCAGGAATCGGGCCGACCAAATCAACTTGACCATATTGGCCAGTAAACGGTTTGATTTCACTAATTTGCTGGAAGCCAATATCAAACTGTCCTTCAGCAATACGTTTTGCAACGCGGTCACCAACGACTTTTTCTGCCTTACTCGAAATTACTTTGTACTCGACAGGCGGGAAGCTTGGAAAAACAGCTTTTTCAAGATGTGTACCACTCGCACTTGCTGAATAGCCAATGTGTTTGGCATTGAGTAAAACTTGTTCAAATTTTGCCGCAGAGCTAATATCTGGCTTTGGCGCACCTTTAGGAACAGCCATGCCAATACTTGAATTGACCAGAGCACGTTGTGAATCAGGGGCGACATACCCTTTTTCTGCAAGCTTACTGAGTTCTGGAGCAGCCAGCATCACCACATCAAAACGCTCACCACGATCGAGACGATTTGGAATTGCAGTAGGTGATGCACCCATAGATGACCCAGAAGACAGATGAACCGTGTGACCAGTCTGTTTTTCAAATAATGGAATGAGTTTTTCCATAGATGAATAAAAACCGCCAGAGCTAATCACTTCGAGCGTGTCTGCGTGTGTGAATGTAGAGCCTAAACCTGCACCAGCTAAGCACATACTCAAGACAATCGGAGATTTTTTCATAGTAACTCACTTGAAGGACACAAGAACACAGCACGGTTGCAATATGCACGCCGTGCTGTTCATTAAAATTTTCAAATGATGCTGATGTGTTAGACACTCAGTTTTGCCGGTTCAACAACAGCGTCAGGATTGTTCTTTTTAGCACCATGGCATAAATACAGGCTTGAGATCAGGCTACATACGGCAGCAAACATGAGCCAAAAAGCCGGAGTACTTGGGTTGCCAGTGTGCTCAACCAAGAAGGTGCAGGCCATCGGCGTCATGCCACCAAAAATCGCAGCGGCAAGACTAAATGCCAAAGAAAAGCCAACGGTACGTACGCGTTTTGGCATTACTTCTGCCAGCGTGGCAACCATGGTGCCGTTATACAGACCAAAGAAGAAAGAGAAGTACGCAAGTGCAATGATTAGGTTGGTAAAACTAATGTCACTGACCAACCAGCTTAAAACCGGATAACTGGTAAAAATTGCAAGTGTCGTAATACCGACCAACACAGGACGACGGCCAATTTTGTCCGAAAGCAAGCCACCTATAGGTAACCAGAAGAAATTGGATAACCCTACAAACACAGTCGCTAAAAGGCTATCTGTGATCGACATTTCTAGAGTACGTTTTGCATAGACAGTGGTGTAAACCGTAATGAAATAAAACGTGGTTGTGGTCATGGCACTCATCATCATACCGGCCAGTACAATGCGCCAGTTACTTGCAAGCGTGCTAAAAATTTCTTTGGTCGTTGGATGGGTTTTTTGTGCTTTAAAGTCTTCTGTTTCTTCCAGAGTACGACGGAACACAAAAATAAGCGGAATGATCAAACATCCAATTAAAAATGGAATACGCCAGCCCCAGTCACTGACCTGAGCATGACTCAATACCGAATTCAGCCAATAACCTAATAACGCTGCAAATACTACTGCAATTTGCTGGCTACCCGATTGCCAACTGGTGATAAAGCCACGATTTTTGTCTGTGGCAATTTCGGCCAGATAAATCGATACACCACCGGATTCAACACCGGCAGAAAAGCCTTGCAATAATCGTCCGATCACCACCAAGATGGGTGCAATGATGCCGATCGCATCGTAACTTGGAACAAAGGTAATTAAAATAGTACCCAGTGCCATTAAACTTAAAGTGATAATCAGACCTTTACGACGCCCCACGCGGTCGACATAGGCGCCTAGAAAAATCGCTCCTAATGGTCGCATTAAAAAACCTGCCGCGAATACGGTAAAGGTCATCATAAGTGAGACGTATTCATTTTCTGAATGAAAAAACTTGGCTGCAATATAGGTTGCATAAAATCCAAAAAGAAAAAAATCATATTGTTCTAAGAAATTGCCACTGGTGACATTTAGAATTTTTTTAAACGTAGCACTACGTTTAGCAACCTGTTCCATTAAGACCTCCTTGGTCTGAAAAATGGAAACCATCACGTGTCTCTTTTTTTATGACCGCATGGTCCGTCTTAAGGTGTCGTATTGATCGTGACACAACGCCATACAGATATTTTGGTAAGAGAGGGTGATACCGTGTTTCCAGTTCAAACGACTTATCAAAGTTTGATAAAGAACAATTCATTTACCATGTGGCAGAAATGTACGAGGAAAAACAGAAAAGGAGTGAGAGTCTAAAAGTAATTGGGTATTTAAAAAAATTAATGACCCTTTATAAAATGAGTTCGGAACACGGCCAGATTTGTGCGCGAATTAATTCTTTTACACAGGCTTTAATGGCTGATTTGGCTGCCAGTGCTGCTGGCGAAAGCTCTTCTTCTGCCAGACTGACCAGATAATTAATTCGCTCGATTTCAGGATCAATCACTTTTAAGAGCTGGATCTGGTGCTTGTATTTCTGTAAACAAGCACTTCCTGGCCGGACACTGGCCAGATCTAGATGAATCAGGCTATCCATGAGCAGGTGTAGGCCATCAATCTCATACACCACATTGAGTTGACCAATTTTGTGTTCGAGCAGTTTACGTAAACTGTGGCGCTGTCGGGGGAGGACCAGTGGAATATCCCCAATTTGCTGTGACTGAATAATGCCCGTTTGCAAGCAATCCGACAAACCATGTTTGATCAGCACTTCTTTTCGTGCCATCAGATACATTTGTTCTTTAACCAAGGGCTGAATGGCCCATTGCTTATCAATTTCATGAGTAAAAATAATGGCAATATCAAGCTGGCGCGAATTAATTGACTGAATCAGATTACCTGACAGCGTTTCGACAATTTCTAGGCGAATATCTGGGTAGCGTTCAGACATTAATTTCATTAAAGGGATGCCAATCAATGCACTAATGGTTGGCGGAAAACCCAAACTCACATGACCAGACAGACGTGCTGAATGCGCTGCATCAATCGCAAAATTAATCTGACGCAAAATTAATTGAGAGTGTTTTAAAAAAGCAAGACCCGCGGGGGTTGGGGTCACACCAAATGCATTACGTTGTAATAAACGAATGCTGAGCTCTTGTTCTAGCTTGGTAATTTGCTGACTAATGGCAGAAGCACCGACATCTAACTTTTGAGCGGCTTTACCAATACTGCCTGCCTCAACCACGGTTGAAAAATATTTAATTTGTTTGATTTCCATACGCAGCGTTTCGCTCATGATCCATGCAAATACTGGACTGATACTGCCGTTTTCGCAGCCAGTTATACCGCATCATAGCAGGATTAAAAAACGCAACAAGCCACAGATTCTTCATTTGACCTGTTCACAACTGCGCCGTGGTGCGCTTATGATCAAAAATATATTTCATGACTTTTCACGTATCTGGTTTTAAGAGTATTCAGGAGATCGTTGCAACATGCACATTTCACATTTAGATCATTTGGTTCTAACCGTGCAAGATATCGAAGCCACATGTGAGTTTTATGCACGCGTGATGGGTTTTGAAATTATTGTATTTGGAGACAATCGTAAAGCGCTTAAGTTTGGTCAGCAAAAGATCAATTTACATCAGGCTGGAAAAGAGTTTGAGCCTAAAGCTGAGCATCCGACCAAAGGCTCAGCCGATTTATGTTTTATTGCTCAAACGCCGCTTGAACAGGTGATTGCGCACTTAAATGCCGAGCAAATTGCAATTTGCGAAGGGCCTGTGAATCGTACTGGTGCTGTAGGCAGTATTCGCTCGGTCTACATACGCGATCCAGATCTAAATCTGATTGAAATTTCAAACTATACCGATTGAGACCTTAAATTTACACCGTGTCGGGTTGAATGTGATTCTGCGAGAATAACTCGTCCTGAATCCAGTTTAAATAAAACTACACCAAACTGTTTACACTTTGCGAACTTCGACTTAAGTCTAAAAGATAAGTTGATATTTAGCGTATTTAAATAAATTAATTATTTTCAATTAATTACTGGTTTTAATGCTAAAAAAGTAAACGTGTGAGTTTTTTATATTGTCGACAATGTGATTGCAATTTTCGATATCTGTGCGTATTTTAACAGCAGTATCGTCGTAATTGTTGACATCATCATGACCGAACTTCTTGAACCAGCCGCACGCGCAAGTACACAAGAAACACTGACCGATCAGATTTTTAAAAAAATTCAATCGGCGATTGTCAGTGGTGAAATCGCAGCGGGCAGTAAAATTTCGGAGCCAGAATTGGCACGTGTCTATGGCATCAGCCGCGGGCCGTTGCGAGAAGCCATTCATCGGCTAGAAGGACAAAAACTGGTCGAGCGCACCGCACATGTGGGCGCGCGGGTGGTATCGCTGTCACATCAGCAATTGCGAGAGCTGTATCAAATTCGTGAAAACCTAGAAGGTCTGGCTTGCCGACTAGCCGCGCAAAGCATCGACAAACAGCAAATCTTAAATTTGCGTGACGTATTGCATCTGCACGCGCAAGATCCCGATTTCAAAGAAGGTAAGGGCTACTATTTACAAGAAGGCCAAGACGATTTTCATTACTGCATTATTAAAAATTGTGGCAACAAAACCTTGGAAAAAATGCTCTGCGATGAACTCTATCATTTAATTCGAATGTATCGGGTGCAGTATTCCAAAACCCCGAATCGTCCGCATAGAGCACTGTCTGAACATTTACATATTTTAAACGCGATTGCCGAAGGAGATGCTGAACTGGCAGAACTTCTGATGCGCCGGCATATCGCAGCATCGTATCGCAATATCGAACAACATTTTATTTAATTGACAGGGAGAGAGACCAGCACATGTCTACAGTATCAGCAGGACAGAAATTTAGAGATGCAGTCGCCAGTGAACGTCCATTACAGGTGGTGGGTGCCATCAATGCCAACCATGCCTTATTGGCCAAACGTGCAGGCTATAAAGCCATTTATTTGTCGGGTGGTGGGGTTGCGGCGGGTTCGCTTGGTTTACCTGATTTAGGTATTAGTAATTTAGACGATGTATTGATAGATGTGCGCCGTATTACGGATGTATGCGATCTGCCTTTGCTGGTCGATGCCGATACAGGCTTTGGCGCTTCAGCATTTAATATTGCCCGTACCACCAAATCGCTAATTAAATTTGGTGCTGCCGCCATGCACATTGAAGATCAGGTCGGTGCCAAGCGTTGTGGTCATCGTCCAAATAAAGCCATTGTGAGCCAAGAAGAAATGGTCGATCGGATTAAAGCGGCGGTCGATGCGCGTACCGATGAAAATTTTGTGATTATGGCACGTACCGATGCATTGGCTGTCGATGGTTTACAAGCTGCGATTGATCGCGCAGGTGCGTATATCGAAGCCGGTGCAGACATGCTATTTCCAGAAGCCATTACCGAGCTTGCAATGTATAAGCAATTTGCACAAGCGACTGGCGCACCTATTTTGGCCAATATTACCGAGTTTGGTTCTACGCCACTATTTACCACCGATGAACTGGCCTCTGCCGATGTCAGCCTTGCGTTGTATCCGCTTTCTGCATTTCGTGCCATGAACAAGGCAGCCGAAACGGTTTATGAAACCTTGCGTAAAGAAGGCACACAAAAGAATGTGGTCGACATCATGCAAACGCGTAAAGAGCTGTATGAGCGCATTAACTACTATGCATTTGAAGACTATTTAGACAACGCATTTGCGAAAAAGAAATAAACAAGCCCTCTTTGAAAAGAAGTGGAAACGATGGTCTTGGCTATCGTGAGGGCGGCATGGATGCAGCGACATTGGACGGCCTTGTATTGCTATCAAAGAGATTAAAGCTCTGACGAGGCGCAAGGCGAAGTGGTTAATCTCGAAATAAGAAGTGAAAATGGTACGATTTCATCGTGCCTAATAAATAAATTCAGATCGATAGGAAAGGACAATCTTATGAGCTCAAATGAAACAACAACAGGCTTTAAACCAAAAAAATCAGTTGCACTTAGCGGACAAGTGGCAGGCAACACCGCGCTCTGTACCGTAGGCCGTAGCGGTAACGACTTACATTATCGTGGCTATGACATTTTAGATCTCGCCGTAGGCAGCCAGTTTGAAGAAGTGGCGCACTTGCTGGTACATGGCAAATTACCAAATCAAGCTGAGCTTAAAGCGTATAAAGCCAAATTAAAGGCACTTCGGGGCTTACCGGCAGCACTTAAAACAGCACTTGAACAGCTTCCGCCGTCTGCTCACCCCATGGATGTGATGCGTACGGGCGTGTCGGTATTGGGCTGCTTAACGCCAGAACATGAAGACCATAACGAAGCCGGCGCAAAAGACATTGCCGATAAACTCATGGCCAGCCTCGGTTCGATGCTGCTGTACTGGTATCACTTTAGCAACAATGGGCGCCGTATTGAGGTCGAAACCGACGACGACTCAATCGCTGCGCATTTCTTGCACTTGTTGCATGGCGAAAAACCATCTGAAGAATGGATTCAGGCCATGCACACCTCTCTCATTTTGTATGCAGAGCACGAGTTTAATGCATCTACCTTTACCTCACGTGTAGTCGCCGGTACGGGTTCAGATATGTACTCGGCCATTACCGGTGGAATTGGCGCACTACGTGGCCCTAAACACGGCGGTGCCAATGAAGTGGCCTTTGTGATTCAGCAACGTTATGACAATGCAGACGAAGCTGAGGCAGACATTCGTAGCCGTGTAGAGAAAAAAGAAGTGGTGATCGGATTTGGTCATCCTGTTTATACCGTATCCGACCCACGTAATGAAGTGATCAAAAAAGTGGCCTACGATTTGGCAGAGTCACAGCAAAACACCAAGATGTATTTGATCGCGGAGCGTTTGGAAGCCGTGATGAAAGAAGTAAAAAACATGTTTCCAAATCTCGACTGGTTTAGCGCGGTAAGTTACCACCTGATGGGTGTGCCAACCGCCATGTTTACACCATTGTTCGTGATTGCACGTACCGCAGGCTGGTCGGCGCACGTGATTGAGCAGCGTCAAGACGGTAAGATTATTCGTCCAAGTGCAAACTATACCGGCCCAGAAAATCTCGAATTTAAACCGTTGGCGGAGCGTGGCTAATGTCAAATCCATATCGTAAACCGTTGCCCAATGCTGCACTTGGCGATACCCCGCTTGATTATTACGACGTGCGTCAGGCCGTTGAAGATCTTCAGCCAGGCGCTTACCAGACATTGCCTTATACCTCAAAAGTGCTAGCCGAGCAGTTGGTTCGTAAAGCAGATCCTGCGCATCTAACCGATTATTTAAAGCAGTTGATCGAACGTCGTCAGGATCTAGATTTTCCTTGGTATCCGGCGCGTGTGGTCTGTCATGATATTTTAGGCCAAACCGCACTGGTTGACCTTGCGGGCCTGCGTGATGCGATTGCAGATAAAGGCGGCGATCCGTCTAAAGTGAATCCAGTGGTGCCGACACAACTGATTGTCGACCATTCGCTTGCGGTCGAATATGGCGGATTTGATCCCGATGCCTTCGAGAAAAACCGCGCGATTGAAGACCGTCGTAACGAAGACCGTTTTCATTTTATTGAATGGACCAAAACGGCATTTAAAAATGTCGATGTGATTCCTGCCGGAAACGGCATCATGCACCAGATCAATCTAGAAAAAATGTCGCCAGTGGTTCAGGCACGCGATGGCGTAGCTTACCCAGATACCTGTGTCGGCACCGATTCACATACTCCACATACCGATGCATTGGGTGTTATTTCGATAGGTGTTGGTGGCTTGGAAGCAGAGAACGTGATGCTGGGCCGTGCTTCTTGGATGCGTTTGCCCGATATCATTGGCGTCGAGCTGGTCGGGCAGCGTCAGGCTGGCATTACCGCGACCGATATCGTACTGGCTTTAACTGAATTTTTACGAAAAGAACGCGTGGTCGGGGCATATCTGGAGTTTTTTGGCGAGGGAGCCGACAGCATGTCGGTAGGTGACCGTGCCACCATTTCAAACATGACACCAGAATATGGCGCCACCGCAGCCATGTTTTATATCGACCAGAACACCATCGACTATTTGCGCCTGACAGGCCGTGAAGATGCTCAAGTGGCATTGGTTGAGCAATATGCAAAAGAAATCGGTCTTTGGGCATCTGAAATGACTCAAGCCGAGTACCCGCGCGTACTGCGTTTTGATTTATCTACTGTTACACGCAACATTGCAGGTCCATCTAATCCGCATGCCCGTGTTTCAACCGCCGACTTGGCAGCAAAAGGCATTGCAGGCAATTTAGATGCAGCCAAAGCACAAGAAGCAGAAGGCTTGATGCCAGATGGCGCTGTCATCATTGCGGCGATTACCTCTTGTACCAATACCTCAAACCCACGTAATACCGTGGCCGCAGGGCTACTCGCACGTAAGGCCAACGAGTTAGGTTTAGTTCGTAAGCCTTGGGTAAAATCTTCTTTTGCACCAGGTTCAAAAGCGGCAGCGCTTTACCTAGAAGAAGCGGGCGTACTCAAAGACTTAGAACAACTCGGTTTTGGTATTGTGGCCTATGCCTGTACCACGTGTAATGGGATGTCTGGCGCGCTTGATCCTGCCATTCAGCAAGAAATTATCGACCGTGATTTGTATGCAACGGCTGTACTTTCGGGCAACCGTAACTTCGACGGGCGTATTCATCCATATGCAAAGCAGGCCTTTTTGGCATCTCCACCGCTTGTGGTGGCGTATGCGATTGCCGGCACCATTCGTTTTGATATCGAAAAAGATGCACTCGGCACCGACCAAAACGGCAACGCCATTTACCTTAAAGACATCTGGCCATCCGATGCCGAAATTGATGCACTGGTTAAAGAAGCGGTGAAGCCTGAACAGTTCCGTAAAGTGTATATTCCCATGTTTGATCTGGGTGAGGTTGAACAGGCCGAAAGCCCACTGTACAACTGGCGCCCACAAAGTACCTATATTCGCCGTCCGCCATATTGGGAAGGCGCGCTGGCTGCACCACGCACTTTGACCAATATGCGTCCGCTGGCAATTTTGGGTGATAACATCACCACCGACCATTTATCGCCTTCAAATGCGATCATGATGGATTCGGCAGCAGGTGAATACTTGCATAAAATGGGCGTACCAGAAGAAGACTTTAACTCTTATGCAACCCACCGTGGCGACCACTTAACCGCACAACGTGCCACCTTTGCCAACCCAAAATTGTTTAATGAAATGGTGGTTCGTTCCGACGGTACCATTAAGCAGGGTTCAAAAGCGCGTGTAGAGCCAGAAGGCGAAGTGATGCGGATGTGGGAAGCCATTGAAACCTACATGAACCGTAAGCAACCGTTAATCATTGTTGCGGGTGCAGATTATGGTCAGGGTTCAAGCCGTGACTGGGCTGCAAAAGGTGTACGCCTTGCCGGTGTAGAAGCAATTGTGGCCGAAGGGTTTGAGCGTATTCACCGCACTAACTTGGTGGGGATGGGTGTGTTACCACTTGAGTTTAAAGCAGGTGTGAACCGCAAGACTTTAAAACTCGATGGTACTGAGCTTTATAGCGTGATTGGTAATATTGCACCGCGTTCGACTTTAACTTTAGTGATTGAACGTGCCACAGCGGATGGTAAGGAAGAGATTCTGGAAGTGCCTGTAACATGTCGTTTAGATACCGAAGAAGAAGTATCTGTATATGAAGCGGGTGGGGTGTTACAGCGTTTTGCGCAAGACTTTTTAGAAGGTCAAGTGGCTTGATACTTTAGCTAAAAATAATTGATATTGTTTAAAAAAAGCCCTACTTTAAAGTGGGGTTTTTTTACTGGAAAAAGAAAATCCATAAAATAACAGAAGTCTCTATTAAGAATTTTAAATCATGTATCAATACAACGATATTACTATGAGACTTTACTCCTTTGGTTGGATACAATAATGCTGGAAAATCAAATTGTTTATCAGCAATCCAGTGGCTTATAAGAAGAAGTAGCCTAACAGAAAAAGATTTTTATGATGTATCCCAACCTGTAGAAGTGATGGCAATTTTAGAAGGGATTTCAGAACAATTACTTTCTCAAATGCCATCAAATCAAAGAACATCTATGGGAAGATATATTGTAAATCAAAAGCTTAAAATAAGACGATTGCAAGAAAATCCAAGTGCTAAGGTTTCGGATATAAAACTTTATGTTTGGGATGCAACAACTAATGACTGGATTCCAAATCCGACAGGACTAGATAATGCGATTAGTGCATTACTACCAGAACCAATTAGAATAGGTGCTATGGAAAATGCGGTTGAAGATGCATCTAAAGCTAAAACAACTACAACAATTGGAAAATTATTAGCAGAGTTTCTACAACCTGTAAAAGCATCACATGAAGCAGAATTAAATCAGCATTTAGCTGAAATTATATCTAGAATTTCTTGTAATGGCAGTCAACGATTTAGTGAGCTAACAACTATAGATCAGGGCGTTAATCAAAAGGTTGGTGATCTTTTTCCTGGAATGAGCGTTAAACTGCATTTTGAGACGCCATCAATTGATGATCTAATTAAGGCAGGTACTCTGAAAGTCTTTGAAGGGCAAGGATGTGATCGCGATTTCTCATCATACGGTCATGGTGCGCAACGTTCGATTCAGATGGCATTAGTCCAATATTTGGCTGAAATTAAAAGACAAAACAATCAGCAGATCTCAACAACTTTATTGTTGATTGATGAACCTGAACTTTATTTACATCCGTTTGCAATTGAGCAAGTAAGGGAGGCATTAATTGCTTTATCTCAGAATGGTTATCAAGTCATTATTTCTACACATTCAGCCCAAATGATAACAGCTGAAGGTGCTGAAAAGACATTATTAATTAGAAAGGATGAAAATACTGGTACTTATTCAAGGATAAGGTTAGTAGATGCAATTCAAAATGTTGTACCTAATTCCACTCATCAGATGCAGCAATTATTCAATCTTACCCATTCTACTCAATTACTTTTTGCTGAAAATGTAGTTTTGACAGAAGGTAAGACAGAACTTCGTTTATTACCATTTATATTTAAATGTGTGTCAGGTCTTACAATGGGGCAGGAGAAGCACGCATTGGTTGCTCAAAGTGGTGTAAACGATACTCAGAAATCTTTGGCTATTTTAGCGGAGATGGATTTACCTACAAAAGCCATATGTGACCTTGATTATTGCTTTAATGGGGCAATTACCCACAATTTTCTGTCGGCAACTGATAGTGACATTATAGGTATCAAAGCAATTCTTCAAAGAATTGCGCCTATAAAAGGGATTTCTTTGAATGCATCAACGGGATTACCACAAAAGAATCCAACTATTTCCGCTGCACAAGCATATGAAATCTTAGCTAATGAAGTGGATGCGGTTCCTTTTATTCAGTCTCTACATAATAAAATGAAATCTCAGAATATTTGGGTTTGGCAAAAAGGTGCTATAGAGGCTCATATAGGAACAACAAGTAAAAATGAAAGTGAATGGGCTAGGTTTAAGCAAGATGTTACAAATAATGGTTTTAACATTACTTGTCGAGATTATCAGGGAGTTAATGATCTAGTGGCATGGTTAAGAAGTTGAGTTACTAAGAAGTAGAGACTTATTTAAATTATTATAATCAAAAGCTTGGGTGAAAGCTTTGTAGATTCATATAAAGCTTTCTAGTTTGCTATAGAATAAATTTTAGTCGGATACTCTATCCGAGCGCTTAAAACACTATTTATTGAAAGTATTTTTAACCTTTCCAACATTATCATTTGTCAGAAAGGTCAATATATAATCAAAAGTATCACGCTATAGTATATATACCATTTCTAAAATATATGGAGAACAAAAATGGTTACAGCTGGCGAAAAACCTGGAACAGGCTTCTATTTTTGTGTCCAATGCGGACATCGCGTTTACTTAGAAATTGGTACAGATCGATTATCTCCGTGTACCAAATGCCTTGGCAAGCAATTTAGCAGTAAGCTTGCCTAAGCCGCATAATACAAAACAGCTATCCGCTATTTTGAAAAATCCCTGTCAACCGACGGGATTTTTTTATTGATAATACTAAGCCATCATTCAAATAAGCAAAAAAAAGCCCGACATCCAGTCGGGCTTTTTTTGTATTTCGTTACTAGGTATAACTCCTGTCGTACCTCACGTCCTAATGCTTAAACTTATTGTTGTTGTTTTATGTTTTGGAACGTCCAGTTCCTGTATGACTTTAGAATAGACCTAAAGCAGCAGGCTGCCAATCCGCAAAATCCTTAAAACTTTGTACGCTAGAACCTACAAAATTTTATTTCACCATTGGGCCTTTGGCTTAAAAGAATCGTTTAGTACGTTTGGGTTTGGTCGAGGCAATACTTTTACTGGTTTGCACAATTACTTTTATGCCGCCTTCAACAAATTCGTATTTAGACAGCTTGAAATGTAGGTTTTCATTTAAAAAAGTCCACATTGCCATGATAGAAGGAAGTTGTATGGTCATTTCAGTTTTCATGAGTGTACTGTTCTTATTTATGATGTTGCCAATTTAGCATTGCTCAAAATATTTCAATAGTACAAAGCTGTTATACAAATAATGCACTCGCGCAACAAAACGTTGATTTTTCTTTTTATTTGTAATTTTATTTTAACTTAAGATATCAGTAGCATAGTGCTAAGGTGACGTTTTTTAAATAGTAATATCGGTATAAAATTTAATCTATTATCGGTACTGTTCTCCCGCACTCACCGAACGTGAACAAAGACTCACGTACTGTATAAAATCTACACATTAAACCCTCACCGAAAATGATCATTCAGCTTTAGATTGATAGACCAATGCATGCTCTTTACTTAAGGAAATCACATGTCACTTTACGAAAATCAATACAATATAAGCGCTGAAAACACTGCAAATAAAACCAATAAAGCAAAATTATATGTCAAAGACTGGGGCCAAGGAGAGCCTGTGGTACTGATTCATGGTTGGCCGTTGTCTTCAGACAGTTGGGACTGGATCGCGATTAAACTGGTCGAAGCTGGCTTTCGTGTGGTGAGTTATGACCGTCGTGGTTTTGGTCGTTCAGAGCAAACATGGTCGGGTTATGACTACGATACTTTTGCCGATGATTTACGCGGTGTAATTGAAGACAAACAGCTCACCAATGTCACTTTGGTGGGGTTCTCTATGGGAGGCGGCGAAATTGCACGTTACTTGAGTCGCCATCAAGCCAAAGATATTAAACAGGTGGCTTTAATTTCTTCAGTCGTGCCGTTTTTATTAAAAACCGATAATCATCCTGAAGGTGTAGACGGCTCAGTCTTTCAAGGCATGATTGAAGGCATCTTAGATGAACGTCCAAAGTTTTTTAATCACTTCTTTAAAGATTTTTATGGTGTAGGCCTTCTAAGCCATGCGGTCAGTGATGAATTTATTAAATGGAATACCCAAGTGGCGATGCAAGCCAGTTTAAAAGCCACAGTCGATTGTGTAAGAGCTTTTGCCTATACAGATTTCAGACCCGATCTGGCTGCTTTTACCGTGCCAGTACTGGTGATTCATGGCACAGCAGATAAAACCGTTCCGATTGGGATTACCGCACATGCGGTGCAAAAAGCGTTGCCGAATGCCAAACTCATCGAGTATGTAGATGAGCCACATGGTGTATTGGCAACGCAACAAGAACGTGTAGCGCAAGATTTGCTCGATTTCTTGGGTGTACAGCATTCAGTCGATCGTTTTTAAATACACAGCGTAAGCTTTTTTACTCACCTTCTGAATATCGAACCTGCTCTTAGGGGCAGGTTTTTTTTATGAGGGCGATCAACTCCAGCAGAACAAACGTTATTTAAAAATTCGACTTAAAACGCTTAAACTATGCTCGAAACTTTGACCACAATCCAGTACATTACAGTGTTTTTTTGAATTGCATATGGGGCCTATGGCGATTGTCTGGATTTTATTTACGTTGATGGCGGCATTTATGCAGGCGTGGCGTAATGCATTTCAAAAGCAGCTCAGTGGCAGTGTCGATATCTATGGCACCACCTTGGCCCGATTTTTATTTTCGCCAGTATTTGCACTGAGTTATCTTGCTTTTTTGTATCATCAGCAGCCTATCACAGCGCATGTTAGCTTTTCTCAAAAATTTTGGCTGTGTATTGTGATCGCTGGAGTGAGCCAGATTTATGCCACCGCCTTAATGGTTAAATTGTTTCAGCAAAAAAATTATGCCATTGGGGTAGGGCTTGCCAAAAGTGAAGCGATTTTGGCCGCTTTGGTGGGGGTATTGTTTCTACAAGAGCATCTAACCGCATGGGGCTGGGTGGGCGTATCGATTGGTGCGGTTGCGGTATTTCTACTCAGTAAAGGTCGGCAGCAGAGTGAATTGTCGCTAAAAACTCTCATGATTGGTTTGGGAAGTGGCCTGTGTTTTGCCATTACATCACTATTGGTACGTGAAGCCAGTTTAGAGCTCGACATGCTGCCATTTTTACATCGCGCTGCGTGGGTGCTATGTAGTCTGATCAGTTTTCAATGCATCATCATGCTGTTGTATCTGGGAATCTTTAGCCGACAAACGCTTTATCATATGTGGCAACGAATTGGACTAACCTTTAAGGTCAGCGTTTGCAGTTTTTTGGCGTCTTTGGGCTGGTTTAGTGCCATGAGCATGCAAACCGTTGCCATTGTTAAAACGTTAGGGCAGGTCGAGATTTTATTTAGTCTGTTAATTTCAACTTTCTTTTTTAAAGAAAAGCTCGCCAGAACAGACCATATGGGTTTGTGGCTGGTGCTTGTTGCCGCAATTATGGTGATTTGGGCTTAACCGTAAATAAAACTTTGATCACTCCATTGCGTTTATTGCAAGGTATGCTCATTCCGATCATGTATTACAGGATGTTTATTTGAGTCCTTTTAATACCTGTTTGGCATCTGAGTCACCTGCATCGGCAGCGCGTTGTAGCCATTTTTTGGCAAGAGGCAGATTTTTTGCTGTGCCTTCTGCATTTAAATACATCATGCCTAAATTATACTGTGCATCTTTTTCACCGTTTTCGGCTGCTTGTGTGTACCAGTGCAATGCTTGTGTATCATTTTTCTGGACGCCTTTACCGTTAGAATACATTTGCCCCAAGCTGTATTGTGCAGGCGGGTAGTGCTGCTGTGCAGATTGACTCATCCAGTTAAAGGCTTCTTGTGCATTTTGTGGGGTTCCTCGCCCTTCGCGATACATATGAGCGACTACATATTGCGCTTTGGCATGGCCAGACTTGGCTGCCCGTTTAAAATAATCGAGTGCGCGTGCTTCATCCTTTTTCACTCCCTGACCGACCAAATACAACATGCCAAGACTGTACTTGGCGCCTACGCTGCCATTGTCATCGGCGCGAGTGAGCCACTTGAGTGCTTCGGCATTATTAAGCTGAACACCTTGTTCACCACTTAAATGCATCATACCGTAATGATACTGCGCGGTGGCTTTGCCAGCCTCGGCCTCTTTACGAATATCACTGACGCTCGGTTCAGACCATGCTGCTACGCTAAGCGTACAGGCGGCAATCAAAATAATAATTTTTCGGTGGACGTAATTGCGCATATCAAAACATCTTCTTGTGTTTATTGTGATAAAACTTTAATCAAAATTTGAATGAATCTGCAACAGATGACTGTGAAATGGTTGGTCGCATGGTTTGTGATGCGCCAAGAAATAAAAAAGAGAGATGGGTTGTCTCTCTTTAAATGTTTTATCGTTATGCTGATTAAGCGCGTGGTTAAATCTATACGCTGGTCATGATCAGTTTGATGGCCATACCCATTAGCACCACACCAATGCCGCGTTCTACTACGGTTTCACGTTTTAAAAATGCCTGACGGATGCTGGCACGTGAAAACAGTAAGCTAACCAAAATAAACCATAAGGCGGTCACCACACACATCCAAACACCATAAAAAATCTGGATATTGGTGGGGGTATTCGGGCTAACTAAGGTCGTAAAAATAGCCAAAAAGAAAATGGTGGCTTTGGGGTTGAGTGCATTGGTCATAAATCCGGTACTGATGGCCTGCCATTTACTCATTTTTGTATGCGCAGATGCAGGCTGCTCCAGATCAATCACGCCGCTAGATTTACTGGTAATCAGCTTCCAGCCCAGATAGCACAGGTACAATGCACCTGCAGATTTAAACAGCAGCATGAGCCACTCATTTTTTTGGATAAAAAATCCAACCCCAACCAAGGTATAAAGTACATGCACCGAAATTCCCATGCCAATACCAATTGCGGTCAGGCAGCCAATAAGGTGGCCATAGCGTAAACTTTGACGCACGCTGATCGCAAAATCGGGGCCGGGTAAAATCACCGCCAGCAGGTGAACAATCGCTAAACTTAAAAATTCAGGCCAATAGTGTGTCAGCATCGGAAAGGTCCCAAAAATTTGTTAAGTCTTAGTGTAAAAAAACATGTAGATGATGATAATCTAGTAAAAATTCAAATTATTTTTGCTTCATGAGCACAAATCAAAGTATTCATTATTTGCAGGAAATGGCCATTTTTGTGAAAGTGGTCGAAACGGGAAGTTTTTCTGAAACAGCCCGTCAGATGGGCGCTACACCGTCTGCGATTAGCCGTGCAATTTCTCGTCTGGAAAAAGTATTGGGCACGCGTTTGCTTCAGCGCACAACGCGCAAGTTACGTTTAAGTGAAAGTGGCCAGCAGATTTATGTCAATTGTCTCGACATGGTCAATGCTGCGCAGGCCGTAATGGAAAGTTCAGGGCAGTTTCATAGTGAGCCGCAAGGTACAGTTCGTATGAGTGTACCCAAAGCGGTGGGGCATTTTATGCTGCATCCGCATATGCCAGAGTTTTTTCAGCGTTATCCAAAAATTGATGTCCAGATGCTGCTCGAAGATCGTTATGTCGATTTTATCGATGACGGTGTCGATCTAGCCATTCGTATCACCGATCACCCGCCGGGTGGGTTAATGGGGCGGCGCTTGATCGAAATTAATCATCTGCTTTGCGCCACGCCGCAATATTTAGCCGAGCACGGCACTCCCGGACAGCCTCAAGACTTAAAACAGCACTCGTGTATTTATTTGGGTGAACAGCCCAGCGATTCGAAATGGAAATTCCAGCAAGGCTCGAAAACCATCACGGTACAGGTGAGCGGACGTTACTCGGCCAATCACACGGGCATCCGTTTAGATGCTGCACTTAAACATATTGGCATTGCCAGTCTGCCGTATTTTGTGGCAAGACATGCCTTGCAAGACGGTCGGCTGATTCAGGTATTGCCAGACTGGTATTTTAAAACCTATTACAGTGGTGATGCATGGTTACTGTATCCACCCACGCGACATTTGCCGCCAAAGCTTAGCGTATTTATTCAGTTTTTGGCAGAAAAACTTGCTTTAGAACCAACACTTTAAATGACTCATTGAGTATCTGGCTTTACATAGAAGAAATCTGACGTATAATCATAGACGACTGGTCTATTTTATTGTGAAGGTCATGACAACACATCAAGCGCAAAAATCTGAAGCGAAACGGCAACATATCCTCGATACCGGATTTAGTTTGGTCTTACGTAAAGGATTTGTTGGCGTGGGTTTACAAGAAATTTTAAAAACTAGCGGTGTTCCAAAGGGTTCTTTTTACCATTACTTCGATTCAAAAGAAGTCTTTGGTTGTGCTTTACTCAAGAACTACATATCCGATTATCAAATACGTTTAAATCAGCTGTGGGCCAGCGAGCAGTCTGCACGGGACAAATTACTCACGTATTTTCAATGCTGGATTGAAGATCCTTCTACCCAAGACAGTTGGGCCGAATCTTGCCTGATTGTAAAAATGGCCGCAGAAGTTGCAGATTTATCTGAAGACATGCGACTGATTATGGATGAAGGTGTGAAGCGTTTGACCGCGCGTATGGCAGACTTGATTGTGCAAGGGCAAAAAGAGGGCTCGATTGCGTCTGTACAACCGGCACAGAGTCTTGCACAGGTCATTTATCAGATGTTTTTGGGTGCAGCATTGCTCAGCAAATTGCACAAAGAAAAGGCACCTCTTTATCAGGCGCTAGATGCCAGCAAAGCCCTTTTAACGGGATGTCAGCATAAGCAACAGGAAAAATAATCAATGAAAATTTTAATCATTCTTACCTCACACAGTCAGCTTGGTTCTACAGGCAAAAAAACCGGTTTTTGGCTAGAAGAATTTACCTCGCCGTATTATGTATTTAAAGATGCAGGTGCCGAGCTGGTATTGGCATCTCCTCAAGGTGGGCAGCCACCGCTAGATCCAAAAAGTGACGATCCGGATGCTCAAACCGACTCAACCCGTCGTTTTAAAGAAGATCCAGATGCACAGCAACAGCTTGCCAATACTATTCCGCTGGCGCAAATCAATCCAGATGATTTCGATGCTGTATTTTACTCGGGTGGTCATGGCCCGCTATGGGATTTGACCAACGATCCGCATTCGATTCGTCTGATCGAGCAGGTCACTCAAGATCAAAAACCATTGGGTTTGGTATGCCATGCGCCGGCAGTGCTTAAAAATGTAAAAACGCCAGAAGGCGGCTCGTTTGTAAAAGGCAAGCATGTAACTGGTTTTTCAAACAGTGAAGAAGAGGGTGTACAACTGACTGATGTTGTACCGTTTTTGATTGAAGATGAATTTAAGGCCCAAGGCGCACATTATGAAAAAGGTGCAGATTGGCAGTCCTTTACCGTAAAAGAAGGCTTATTGGTGACAGGTCAAAATCCGGCCAGTTCTGAAGCTGTGGCAGAGCATTTGCTCAAACTATTGAGTCAGCGTAGCGCCTAAGTGCGCTGCCGATACGGCCACGTTTCATCCTTCTTTCATTCTTGTTTAAACTTAGGAAATTGATATGCAAAGCGTACTTCATAAAACCTTTGGTGAACCTGTCGATGTACTGGAGCTGGGAGAGGCGCCTGTGCCTGAGCCAAAAGCGGGACAGGTACGTATCAAAACAATTCTCACCCCAATTCATAACCACGATGTCTGGACAGTACGCGGGCGCTATGGTTATAAGCCTGAACTTCCTGCAATTGGAGGCAGTGAGGCGGTTGGATTGATTGATGCGTTGGGTGAGGGCGTTGAGCATCTTCAAGTTGGACAACGTGTGTCGGTGGCCTCTGTACACAATACTTGGGCAGAGTACTTTCTTGCACCAGCGGCAGGTGTGGTGCCATTGCCAGACGAAATTGATGACCAAACCGCGGCACAGTTGATTGGCATGCCGATCAGTGCGCTGATGTTACTCGATTTTATTGGCATTCAGCCGGGTCAATGGATGATTCAAAACACTGCCAACGGCGCAGTAGGTAAAACAGTGGCCATGATTGCCAAATCTCGTGGTATTGGCGTGATCAATCTGGTGCGTCGTCAAAGTGCAGTCGATGAAATGACGGCGCTCGGAATTGAGCATGTGGTTGCTACCGAACAAGATGACTGGAAAGCACAGGTTAAAACCCTGCTCGGTGAGCATACGTTGGTAGCAGGTGTCGATTCGATTGGTGGACAGGCCAGTGCTGAAGTGCTGAGCTTATTAGGCGATGACAGCACCTTGGTGTCCTTTGGTAGCATGACTGGCGAACCGATGCAGCTACCTTCGGGTGATTTGATTTTTAAGCAGGCTGTGGTGAAAGGGTTTTGGGCCAGTGTTGTGAGCAAGAACATGGAGCCAGCACACAAACGTGAGCTACTGAGCGAACTGATTCAACTGGCGGCAAGTAAACAATTGCAACTTCCGGTCGAGGCGATTTTAAGCTTTGATCAGGTCGATGAAGCGGCACGACTTTCAACCCAAAGTGGCCGCAAAGGCAAGGTGTTGTTTAAACCAAACTAGGCCATCACTGTATATAAGTATAAGCACATGTCAGAAGAGTTCTGGCATGTGCTTTTTTTGTGCCTTAAAAATAGAGGGAAATATAAAAGCCAAACATTAAGTAAGCTGTTATGCGACATCGTTTATGTTTTTTGTTCGAATGGTGTGCCAAGTCTTTGATCATCGGTTAAGATGGACAAGAAAAAGAAATATAAGTTTGTACAGGACGTCAGTCATCTACATATCAAAGCGACAACTTTTATTTCATAGCGCCTTTAATTTTATACTGGGTCACGTGCTCCATGAGTCGAGATGTTTCAGAGCAGTCATCAGCCTTACCATCAAGCCCGACAATTTTTATAGAGGGACAATCCTTTACGCCTTCAGAATTGGCAGGGTGTGAAGAATGCGATGCTATTTACCGCAAGGTCACGTTGGCTGCGGGTGAACGTGCTTACTGCAACTGTTGTGGTGCCGAATTATATCGACGAAGCAAGTCGCTCAGCACTTTGCTAGCGCTGGTGCTCACAGCGCTGATTGTATTTGCGATTGCCAATAGTTTTCCGATTGTAAAGGTCGAATTGCAGGGGAATTCCTCTCAGACTACGCTCATTGGTGCCGCGATGGCGATGTTTCATATTGATCGGGCATTTGTGGGGGTGCTCATTCTGATCACGACCTTTATTGTTCCTTTGCTGGATTTATTGTTACTCACTTACGTTCTGGCTTCGGTGAGTATATTTAAAACGCGTCCTTCTTATTTGTTGGTGGCGCTCAGAGCCCTGTTTCTTTTTCGAGAATGGGGCATGATTGAGGTATTCCTGATTGGTGTATTGGTGACACTGGTCAAGCTGATCGCAATGGTGGTGGTCATTCCGGGTATTGCACTTTGGGCGTTTGCACTGCTGAGTGTGTTACTGGTTTATATTGCATCATTTAAGATCAATGATCTGTGGGATGAAATTGACAGGAGGGTGCCATGAGTACTCAACATGAGTCACAGCAACAGCATGTGGTCAGTCCTGTTTCCGTTGTGCATCCACCTCGAGCGCATGAACTTTCGCTCGTGCGTTGTCATTGTTGCGGGCTGCTCAATCATGTCGACATCTCGCATACCGATGAGAGCATACCTAAGTGCGTCCGATGCCACAGTGCATTGCATGCGCGAAAACCGAATAGTTTAAACCGGACCTTTGCACTGGCCGTGGCAGCAAGTATTTTGTACATACCCGCCAACGTATTGCCCATGACCATTACTAATTCATTATTGGGCAGTCAGCAAGACACCATCATGAGTGGGGTGATTTACTTCTGGAAAAGTGGTGATTATCTGGTGGCGACGGTCATCTTTATGGCCAGTATTTTTATTCCGCTGCTTAAACTCTTTATTTTGTTTTTCCTGCTGATTGCAGTGCGTATGCAATCTTCATTACGCTGGCGTTTTTTGCCTGAGCATTGTTCGATTTTATACCGGATTGTTGAGTTTATTGGCCGTTGGTCCATGATTGATGTCTTTGTGGTGGCCTTACTCACTGCACTGATTCAGATTCAATCACTGGCCACGATCTTGGCTGGGCCGGGTGCTGTTGCATTTGGCGCCGTGGTAGTCCTAACCATGTTTGCATCCTTGAGTTTCGACCCCCGAATGATTTGGGATAACTATTATTCCGGACAGTCCAAACAGCAGTCCCAGACAGCTCAAGGCACAGCGACCACGATGATGGAGCAGCACCATTGAATTACATTTTCCCTTTAATGACCTTTAAAAAGAACGATAAGCATGTCTGAGCATACTCCAAACAGTGAACATCCCGTTCCAGATCCGAATCATACTTCGCGTGGCTTGCCTGAACCACAAAAGAGAAAAGGCAAGTGGCGTCCGGCACTGATCTGGCTCATTCCGCTTGTGGCGTTATTGATCGCGCTTTCACTGGCGGTTAAGGCCATTTTAAATACTGGCCCCACAATCGATGTGTCGTTTCGTACGGCCGAAGGCTTGGTGGCAGGTAAAACCACTGTGCGTTATAAACAGGTCGATATCGGACTAGTGCGTCAAATTGATTTAGCCGATGATGGCTCTCATGTCATTGCCAAAATTGAGCTACGTAAAGACGCCAGCCAGTTTGCCTCAAAAGATTCGCGTTTCTGGGTGGTGCGTCCACGAATTGGAACCAGTGGTGTATCGGGCATTGATACCTTATTGTCGGGTGCATACATCGAGGTCGATGGCGGCAAGTCCAAAGAGAAGCAAGAAGAATTTACCGGGCTTGAAGTGCCGCCTGTGGTGGCATCGGATGTACCCGGCAAAGTCTATTTTCTTAAAGCACGTGATTTGGGTTCGCTGGATATTGGCTCACCGATTTATTATCGACGCATCAATGTCGGACAGATTACAGCGTATAAACTCTCGCAAGATGGCAAGAGCGTCGAGTTACAAACCTTTGTTCGTTCACCTTACGATAAATTTGTCACCACCGATGCGCGCTTTTGGCAAGCCAGCGGCGTTGATGTCACGCTCAATGCATCAGGCTTTAATTTAGACACCCAGTCATTGGCTAGTATTGTGGCGGGCGGGATTGCCTTTGGTTATCCGGAATCATCCAATGCGGGGGTTGCGGCCAATCACAGTCGTTTTAATCTGGCAGATTCACGTGCAGAAGCGCTTAAAGAGCCAGACGGCCGCCCAAAACAGATCATTATGTACTTTAATCATTCTATTCGAGGTCTAACTGCAGGCGCACCGATTGACTTTATGGGCTTAGAAATTGGGAATGTGAAATCGATTAATGTTGAATTCAACGCCAATTATACGCAGCTTCGTATGCGGGTTGAGGCGCTGATTTATCCGTCGCGTCTGGCCAACGGTAAAGAGCTCGATCCAGATGGTGATATTTTCAGATCATTTATCCAGCAAGGCTGGCGTGCTCAAATGCGCACAGGTAATTTGCTAACGGGCCAAAACTATATTGCCTTTGATAAGTTCCCGAAAGCCAAACCAGCAAATCTAATCATTCGACCAAATGGTGTTGTGGAAGTTCCGACCACGCCAACAGAACTCAGCGGCTTACAGGCTCAGGTTTCACAAATTGCCGACAAGCTCACCAAATTCCCACTGGTTGAAATTGGTCAAGATGTTCGCAAAACGCTGAAAAACATGAATACCGCTATTGAATCGACCGACAAGCTGGTTAAACAGTTAGATGGAAAAGTCGCACCAGATTTGCAAGCCACACTCACTGAAGTACGTAAAACTGTGAAATCAAGCGAATCAATTTTGTCGAGTGATGCACCAATGCAGCAAGATGTTCGCCGTGCGTTACAGCAAATGACGCGCGCCGCAGCATCGTTGCAATTGATGGCGGATTATATTGAACAACATCCAGAATCTTTGATTCGCGGCAAATTACCAGAGGATGATGATGATAAATAAGATTACACACCCAGTGTCACTGGGTCGTCGACTACTGGGATGTGTCACATTTGTGACTTTACCGTGGCTTCTCAGTGCCTGTAGCAGTTCGCCAACACCGAACTATTACACGCTTTCACCTCAGGTAACGCCTTTGGCCAGCTCGAATGTTCGAGTCATTGAGGTGCTTCCTGTGGCGTTGCCCGACCGCCTCAACCGTATTCCGTTGGTCTTGCAGCAACCTTCGGGCGAATCCAAGGTACTCGATAATGATCGCTGGACCTCTACCTTTAGCTCTGAACTGCGTGATAGTCTGTCGGCTGGATTACAACGTAAGCTGGGCGCCGTCGATCGCTACAGCAGCGGTATGACTGGCGGGCAGGTCTCGTATCGTATTGCAACGGACTTTTCTCATTTCGATATCATTAGTGCGGGTAATGGTGAAAAGATGAAATCGAATACTCGTATGATTGATGTGGCGGTGGCTTGGATTATCAAACGACAAGAACCGATCAATGTACCTGTGAAAACCGCAGCGGCGGGAAGTGCGGAAATTGCCGATCGTCAAATGAGCTGTCGTATGACTTTTCAGCAGCCAGTGGCATCTGGTGCAGGTGATATTCAGGCAACTGTGCGTGCTTCTAGTGTGGCAATGGAACGTGTGATTGATGCTGTGGCGCAGTCCGTAGTCGCTACCGAAGCCAAAACACGCCCTACCATTCAGGGCGTACGTTGTTCGTAAAACTTCAGCATCATTAAAAAAGCCTCACGCGTTGAGGCTTTTTTTATCGAGATGATCAAATCGCCTTAAAAGACTCGCTAGTCAAGAATCCTGGCGGTTTATCGATTGACTCTGTTGTGATACCGCTGTACGTTTTGTTTAGTTCTTTTTTGGAACTTAAAGTTAGGCTTAGGTTTTATATTGATATTGCTGAAAAAATAAATAGATTCGGTTAACTACATGATGAAAGAATTTGCGAGGAAAATAACATGAACCCACATCAAATGACGGGGTTTGAAATGATGCAAGCATTTCAAAAAGGCTTGGTTCCGGCTCCTGGAATTTCAAAAACTATGGGAATGGGTGAGTTAGTCGAAGCCGAGTTTGGCCGAATTGTCATGCGTGCATTGGCCGATGAGCGTCATGCCAATCCTTTAGGTGGCGTACATGGCGGATTTGCCGCAACTGTTCTGGATTCTGTAACTGGATGTTCAGCGCATTCGGTTCTGGCTGCTGGAGAAGGCTATGGTACCACCGATCTGGCCATAAAAATGTGCCGTCCAGTACCGTTTAATACGCCGCTCATAGCAGAAGGGAAAGTAATTAATATCGGGAAAAACCTGATTATTTCTGAAGGCTATTTGCGTGATGAAGAAGGAAAACTCTATGCGCATGCCACCGCAACCAATATGATTTTGCGTGCCAAATCAGCCTGAAAACAGCATTAAAATAATATTTAGATGCATGACATCAATTTATTTTTTAAAATTGAAATAGAAAATTAGACTTCATCTCATCATCCGATTCGCAAGTGTCGAACAGCAGAACCGGATTGTTTGAGCATTTAAAGCTTGAACATTAACAGGCATGGCTAAAATGCGGTGCCAATAACTGTAGTCCACGGGTAATGTCGTGCAAAGACGAGCCATTCATCCAGAAGGATTTCTTTAATATCAGAGTCGTCATAATACTGTCGGCCTGATCTTCATCACTTAAGTTGCACACAAGGCCGTAGCGATTTTCTAAAATCTTATTATTTTCAATAAACTGAATATAGTAAGCATGTAAATCCTGTGCATAGCCGAATACTGCATCACGTTGTTTTTTCATTGTTACGCTCCATCAGATATTGTTGATAATTTGATCTGCTCATGGCTATTGTTATGCAAAAGTAAAACGTCGTCAACTTGAATTTGTAACGAATTCAAGATAGATTAATAAAACACGATCAACGGTTAAGCGAGGAGGAGAATGATGGCTGAACAAAATAAAAATGAGCACGGCGGTGCACGGGCCAATGCGGGTCGAAAGGCAAAATTTCAGGAACCCACTAAGGTGATTCGTGTGCCTGAGTCGCAAGTGGCATTTATCAAACAATGGCTACTCGATAATTTAAAAACCAATAATTTGATCGATTTTAAAGCCTCAATTAAGGCACAGCCGATTCAGCCCAATACCGCCAAAATCTATCAGATTCCACTTGCTACCGAGCGCGTTGCAGCAGGTTTTCCATCTCCAGCGCAAGATCATGTCGAGCAGGGACTCGATTTAAACGAATATCTGATTCGTAACGAAAGTGCGACGTTTATTGTGAAGGTCAACTCGCTTTCCATGCTCGATGCGGGTATCGATATCGACGATCCACTGATTGTTGACCGTAGCCTTCCTGCAAAATCGGTCGATATTGTGATCGCCATGGTCGACAATGAATTTACGGTCAAACGCTTGATGATCGATCATCATTTTCAGCCCCCAAAAATCTGGCTAAAAGCCGAAAATCCTGACTTTCAAGATATTTATATCGATGAAGGCCAAGAATTGGTGATTTGGGGTGTGGTGACTTACAATCTTAAACGAATGCGATAAATCCATGAAACAGCGTGTTTTTGCGCTCGTCGACGTCAATAATTGTTACGTCAGTTGTGAGCGAGTATTCGACCCCAAATTACATCAACGCCCAGTAGTGGTTTTGTCTAATAACGATGGCTGTGTCGTGTCACGTTCCAAAGAAGCCAAGGCATTGGGCATCAAAATGGCAGTTCCACTTTTTCAGATTCAGCATTTAATTCGTCAGCATCACGTGGCTGTGCTCTCGAGCAACTATGCACTGTATGCCGAAATGTCCAGACGCTTTATGAATATTCTGGCTGATTTTGTCGGGCCGAACGAGCAGGAAATCTATTCGATTGATGAATGTTTTTTGGAGCTCACCGACCATCAACACAGAGAAAATCTAAGTTCATATGCACGCCAGATTTTAAAAACCGTACAGACATGGTTAGGACTACCGTGCTGTATTGGTATTGGTTACTCAAAAACTCAAGCCAAAATGGCCAATCACCTCGCCAAAACCCATGCTGCATTTGATGGTGTCTGTAACATGGTCGATGAAGACCCCTGTGTGATTGAAGGTTTGCTGGCACACACCGATGTAGGGGAGGTGTGGGGCGTCGGGCGCAAGCTACAAAAGCGTCTTGAACAAATGCAGATTTGCAGCGTGATGGATTTGGTTGAAGCTGATGATAAGCGACTCGGTCAACATTTTTCAGTGATGCTTGAAAATACAGTCCGTGAGCTTCGAGGGATATCTTGTATTGAACTTGAACACCAAGTGCCCGATAAGCAGCATATTATTAGTAGCCGTAGCTTTGGACAACCTGTTAAGGATTTGCAAAATCTGAGTGAAGCCTTAACGCAGTTTACCCAGCGAGCTGTAGAGCGGCTTTATGCACAGCGCCTGTTATGTAAATCGATCGGCGTCAGTATCCGTACCAACCGCTTTCAAGACGCTGAGTATTTTCATTCCTATACGATTGTCCATTTGAGAGATTACACCGACAATCTGCTGGAAATTAATAAAGCGGTTCAATATGGATTAAAGTGTATCTTTAAAGTAGGGCACAGCTACAAAAAAGCCGGTATTACGCTACTAGATGTAATTCCCCGGCAGCAATATGTACCAGATCTGTTTTTTGATGCACAGAGCACCATTAAAAATCAAAAATTACTGGATATATTGATACAAATAAACAAAGAGCATGGCAAAGATCGAATTGTTTTGGCTCCTTTGACGAATAAGCAGCCTCGACCTTGGAAAATGAATCAGGCACATAAATCGCCCAGTTATCTTACTCAGTGGGCGGATGTGCTGAGGGTGCAATGATTAAATTTTAAGTATTGGTTTTGGTAAAAATAACCTTGTTTTTTGATTATAATGAAAGAATAAAAGTATATTTTTTCTTTAAATTGAAAAAATTGTCACTAATTTGGCTTTAAATGAAAAAAAATTTAAAAAATGAAATAAAAAAGTGATTTTAAGGGAAACAATCCCACCCTGATTTTCCTACACTATATCTCAAGGGTGTGATAGGGATCGAAAAGAGTAGCATGCACCAAAACGTATAACGTTAGTGTGTACTCACCCAAAAGGTCTCGATTCGGCTTAGGACGCTATAGATCAAGAGTTTATAGGCAAAAGGTTACAGCTTACAAAGCTTTAATTGTTGAAGTTAAACATATTGTTTTCCCTAAACACCCTCAAGATTTTAAAAGAATATAAAACATTATAAAAATCTAACATTCAGCATTTATATACTCTCTTCATCTTCATCTTCATCTTCATCTTCATCTTCATCTTCATCTTCATCTTCATCTTCATCTTGACGCAAAATAGAACAGATCAGCCGGAATTGATTTTGAACTTTAGTCGCGCAGATCTGATCAGTCACAGCCACTGCCAGAAAAATCATTTAAACTCTAAGCATCGAATAAAAATGCGAAATGGATAAAGCAATACCATGAAATTTCCTCCTCAACAAAAAATTGCAGCAACCTATATGCGTGGTGGTACCAGCAAAGGTGTATTTTTTAATTTAAATGATTTGCCCGTTGAGGCGCAGGTTGCAGGAGCCGCTCGCGACCAGCTTTTGCTGCGTGTGATTGGAAGTCCCGATCCCTATGGCAAGCAAATTGACGGCATGGGCGGTGCAACATCAAGTACCAGTAAAACGGTCATTCTCGCCAAAAGCCAACAATCCGAGCATGATGTTGATTATTTATTTGGACAGGTTTCGATTGACCAACCGTTTATCGACTGGAGCGGTAATTGCGGCAATTTAACCGCAGCAGTGGGTGCCTTTGCGATTCGTCAGGGATTGATTGACCCAGAGCGAGTTCCAGACAACGGGCATTGCACAGTACGGATCTGGCAAAAAAATATTCAAAAAACCATTATTGCTCACGTGCCGATCACACACGGTGTAGTACAAGAAACTGGCGATTTTGAACTCGACGGAGTTACTTTTCCCGCCGCAGAAGTCCAGATCGAATTTTTAGATCCTGCCGAAGACGGGGAGGATGGCGGGGCAATGTTTCCAACGGGTCAAGTTGTCGATGATCTAGAAGTGCCTGGAGTTGGAACGTTTAAAGCCACATTCATCAATGCAGGCATTCCGACCATCTTTTTAAATGCAGCAGAACTGGGCTATACAGGTACCGAATTACAAGATCAGATTAATAATGATGTTGCTGCGCTGGCGCGTTTTGAAACCATTCGTGCCCATGGAGCAGTCAAAATGGGACTTATCAAAGACATTTCAGAAGCAGCATCACGCCAGCACACACCGAAAATTGCGTTTGTTGCGCCGCCGCAGTCCTATCAGGCATCGAGCGGAAAAACGGTTGAGCTATCCGATATCGATTTACTGGTGCGCGCATTATCGATGGGTAAATTGCACCATGCCATGATGGGAACCGCCGCAGTCGCCATTGGTACTGCCGCTGCCGTACCGGGAACGTTGGTACACACAGCTGCTGGTGCCATACCACGTGAAGCGGTTCGATTTGGTCATCCATCGGGTACCTTACGTGTTGGTGCAGAAGCAGTACAAGACACCAGCGGACAATGGCAAGTGAAAAAGGCAATTATGAGTCGTAGCGCCCGCGTTCTGATGGAGGGTTTTGTTTATGTGCCTCAGTAATATGTATCAGGCTTAAACTAACTGTTGCTGTCTGACGCACTGAGTTGGCCTTCGGCAATGAGCTGTTCGGCCATCTCTTTCGTTTTTTTCAAGCCGGGCATTCGATATTCGGTATGCCCGTAATCTTGAATCGATTTCCAGCGGCCTCCCCACGTTAACCCTACCGACTCTGCAACTTCACCATAAAGCTGATAGCCACGCATGGCCCACGGATCACGCTCCGAAATCACGACTTTGCCGTTACGTTTAAATGCCACATCGGCGGCTAGGCCAAATTGATGATAGCTTTGATAGCCCCGGGCACGCGTGGTATTGGGGTTGCCAGACAAGAAGTTCTGTCGCTCAGGGCTACGGTATCCTTCGAGTAATACCAATTCATAGCCATGGCGCTCTTTCATGATTTTAAACACCATCAACAAACGTTGTTTGTAACGTGGATTCATCTTGTCCCATTTACGATCAACAAACTGGGTATCCATAATCAGACTATGGTGCCCAATGCCTTCGGCCTCCGCTGTAATACTCGGCTCTGCAGGCCGGCTACTGGCATATTGCTGTTCGAGCTGATTGGCCTCAACAATTGCAGCTTCAATCAAGGATTGATCGACTTCAGGTGGAGGCGTGAGCATTTCACCATTTAAGAGCGTGTAGATTTGTGGATCGACTTCTTTTAGATATTCGGCCTCAATTTTGCTCGAGCTGATTGGTCGTGTAAAAGCAAACACCAGCACACTACTAAATAATAGTAATCCTGCAATTAAAATCCACCATTGCTGCAAATGCCATTGCGACTGTAATTGCTGCGATGACGATGCTGCATGCATGCGCTGTACCATCGTTTTAGCATGCTGGATTTTATGTTTACTTTGGGGGAGAAGTGTCTGAAGCCATTGTTTCACTTTGAAGCGCAGCTCGTATGACATAAACAGTGTCAATGTCATTGCCACTGCAATAAAACCCAAAATAATCAGAATGATCATAGATGAGACTTAACTTGCCTCTGCAGGTTTTGCTGGTGCAGCAGTTGAAGGCTCGGCTGTAGAATCTATTGTCGGCTTCGTAACTGGCGCGGCAACATCATGATTCGTTTTAGGCTCTGCTGTATTGGCTTTTTTGGGTGCCGCTTGCGCCGCAGGTTTAGGGGATGTTGCTGTTTTCGGTGTCGCATGTAGCGATTGATCAAATGGCGAAACACGTTGAACCGGCGCGGCTGCGGGGGTATGCGAAAAAAGTTTGCTGAGCTCACTGTCTTTCGGCTGTGCGATTTCAGTATCGGCTTCATCGCCCGTTGTCGCGGTTACATGCGCGGTTTCTGAACGTGCAGGTGTTTCCACATCCTGACGTAAGCTGGGTGGATTCGGCGTAATTGGAACCACAACCTCGTCGGCTTGTGAATGTGCCGAAGATGAACCCATAGACGGTTGTAAAACCAGAAAAAATCCCATTAAAGTGACGCCAACGCCAGTCATGAACCCCACAAGACCAAACATAAAAGGTGAAGCTGATTTTTTTTTAGATGTTTGTAATATACGTAATGAAGTCGGTTTTTCTTGTGCCATATCCGTGCCTTTTAAGGTAAGTAAATGGTGATATGTGCTTCTTCAGCAGGCGCGGAAACCACATTCTGATAAGGTGCAAGTGAGCTATTGGCCTGATGCCCCAACATATATTTGAGTCCGCCGAAACTCAAAAGTGCAAAAATCAGTAAAATAATTAAAATCCAAAAAAATGGCAGCTCACCATGAATCATATTTCGAATTTGATCGGGAATAGCCGCAAAAGGTGAGAAGGCTGCCTTTTTACCCTTTAAGTAGTCAATTTCATCTCCAACCCGTGCCACTAAATGATTCAGACTTTCAATCGATTCAATCCGATATTTGCCTTGAAATCCGAGCAATAAACAATAATGAAAGACTTCTAAAGACGCGAGACGCGCTTTCCCTTTACTGCGCAGTTGTTCCAGTATTTCAAAAAATTGATAGCCAGCAAGCTGTGAACCAAAGAGGCTTAATTGTAATGGACTGATCAGCCATGCATTTTGCAAGTGAAAGAAACTTGGATCTTGCTGGGTCACAATCGTTTCATCTATCAGCGCACAAAAAGCATATTTAGCATCGTGGATATCATCGGCTGAAAAATGCAGCTTTTTAGCTTGCTGTTCAAAGCGATTGAGTAAGTCGACAATTTTCTGGCGGAATTCTTGTACATCCGACGGGATATACTGATTTCGAATGAGGAAAACAATATAAAACCCATCATGTAACAAATCGACCAGATTGACACTTTGCTGCTGACTGTATTGATTGGGTGCTGAAAAATCACCGCCGATTTTGCCATCGTCAAATAGTGAAGGGGCACCAGTAGGTTGGCTCATCCAGATTCTCCTTAGGCGTTCATCACAGCAATCAATTCAATGCTAATATCTTGAAAACCCGATGGAACGTATAAACAGATCGATTCGGATTCCAGCATGCGTTGATACAGATCGTGATGTGGTTCAATTTCGAAATAACTTACCCCAGAGCGCACGGGAATAGCGGTCGGCACCTGCATCAGATGATGCAATGGTATGGCAGGTAGGGCTGCCACCACGCGTTGCTCGACATCTACTGTACTGCCCACTTTAAAGCGTAACGGCACGATCTGAACCAGTTCGTGGGTTTGCATCATGCTGCTCGACACCGCAATATACAGCCGTGTATCTCGGGTGATTTTGTCTGATTCAAGACTACCCAACCAGTAAGAGGGACGAATTTCCTTAAGTGCAATACTGATATATCGACTCGAAATAATCGTATCGAGCAAATCGCGTAAAATGACATCCAGCTCTTGAAAACTATGCTGTAACTGATGATGACGATATGAAGGCAACTGATCGACTTCATAGGCGGTTGAAAACGTCAGTAAGGATCCTGTGAGGCGCAACAACTCAAAGAAAAGCCGCTCTGGATGAATTTGAGGATACTGCAAAAAATGGCTCAATGTGGCATGCGCTGTATTCAGTGCATTGACCAACCAGAACGAGACAATATCGCCAGAGCGAAATTCGATGAGTTTCTGTTCGTTTTCGCGATTGTTGGTCTGAATCGTTTTAATTTTGGCGCGAATGACATTCAGCGTACGTTTTAAATTAGAGGTTAAGGCCTCTGAAGCTTCGATATGAAGTAGCGGTGCAATAAACTTCTGATCCAGTTCGAAAGCGCCAGAGCTATGACGTTTGATGCGTCCAATCGGGAGGTATAAAAAACCCTCTAACTGGCTAATTGGATCTGCGACTGGATCGAGTAAGCGTAATACGGCACGACGTCGGAGTAAGGTGATGTCGGCAGGTTGAGCATCGGTAAACAAGTCATGGGTATGTGCAAGATGCGATGCATAACGCCCCGAATGCTGCTGTTCTTGATCATGACTCATGTTCTTTTTATTGGGCTGAACCACAGGTAGCGTCAGATAAATCGTCATCTCACCACGGAAATTCAGATCATCAAGTAACAAAGGTTCCGGCAATAAATCTGTACTCGGTGCGTGATAAATCTCGCCGTCTTGCCAAATCATTTCAATGTTTTCGAGTGCCAGCACATGAGTACCGAGTTGTAACTCGTCAAAACGCAGTTGCCGAATACCATATGCAAATGGAATGGTTGACCGAATGGTTTGATTCAGGCGCTGCTCATGATAGCTGTCCTGAATTTGAAAATGCTGTGGACGTAAAAACAATCCTTCGCCCCAGAGGATTTTTTCTGCTTTAAACATATGTTTTTACCCACATTTATTCGTATTCATTTTGGGTTTGAACACCCAATGCATCATGTATTTGTTGAAGCGGATGTTCATCCTTAATCACTTGGGCCAGCCATTCGTGTAGCGGCATCTGACTCCATTTAATGGTTTTTTGCAGCATATAACTGACAGGGCTATGCGGCTCATTGGTTTGAAAATAGTCCGAAATTTGCTGTAGTACGCGAATGGCCTGTTCGCGGTTTTCAATATGGCTTTGAGCAACTGGCTGAAACTGTGAGGATACAGGCTGTGCTACAGGGTGGTTACTTTGGTCTAAAGCGACAACATCATTGTGATTTTGATCAGATATGGAGGAAGTTTGGCTTGGCGCAGTATCAAACGTATCGGCCTTATAAATTTTACGCAGGGTCACATCAATTCCCTCCAGACTCGAATCAATTGCAGCATAGCTTGGCGCATCAAGCCCCATATGTGCATCAAGTACCTGTTTTAAGGTATGCCATTGCTCAAGAATTTCTTTAAATGACTGACAGTTTTGATATTGAAAACTTTTTGAAGTGTTAAACAGGGCTTGCTCAAACACTTCGAGTTCATTTGGTGCATCTGAATCGGAGTATTCATCGCTTTGCTTTCTACGAATATTCTGATGGTAAAGAAAACTTTCGTATTGCAGCAATGCATAATGAGGTGCTGTATTGATCAGAGGTACTTTTTTTACAAGCATTGGAAGCTGATTAATTAATCCCTGTAATAGCCCCAAACGCTGATCTAAATCCTGATCTTCAATCACCGGATGAATCGAATCCCAGTAACGATCGAGGAGCAGATGACTCAGCTCTACGCCTTTGGCAATACCTTCAAATCCAGCCAGATTTGCCCAGCCTTCAACGAGCCAAGTGAGTAAACGAATATCTTTGGTGTGCTGTTGTAATAAATCTGTCGATGTCTCAATCACCAATTCCCAGTTGGCCTGTTTGGGTGCGGTAACCCAATCTCCCTGATCAAGCAGCAGATCATCTTGTGTTCTGGCCTGCTTGATCCGATGAAATTCATTGGTGATACCTAATAATATAACTAATAGAGAATTTTGAGATAATTGTGGGATTTTTTAGGATATTGTTGGATATAGTGGGATGAAATTTGAAAGGCTTTTTCATTTTATGTGATGAAAAAGCCTTTTTTTTAGTCTGCGAAAAGATCAGGCTGTAAACGGGCTTTTTCAATTGCTGCCATGCGTTTTACGATTCTGTAGATGTAAACCACGCTTAAATCGTATTTTTGCGCAAGCTCAGCCTGATTATGCCCATTGAACTCTTTATATATCTGAATATCGCGCTCATCAGCAAAAAAACCGTCGCCTTTCGTTATATAAAGCAGCTGTCCACCCCAGTGTTGACAGATAATATACATCAATTCATTGGATATTTGGCTGGCTTTTTCGGCATCTACATTGGCATCTTTGAATAGTGAAAGTGCTTGATCACGAAGATCAAGCAATAAAGCTTGGCCACGTCTGCTGTGTTGTCCCATTTTTCGCTGTTTTGACATGGCTCTTCTCCTTATGACTCTACTTTTTGGGCTTCGTTTTTGGGTTCTACACGCTCAATGCCGCAACGTTTGCACCATTGACGTAAATGCGTAATGATCATGTCTGCATGCTTACTACTCAAAAACTGTAGTGCGCTGACATCGACTTTATTTTCGACAAATTTAGCCAGAGCCTTCTCGCTGCTGTTGCGAACCTGACCAGCTTCATGCAGTTGCAGCCATAAATGGCGAATGAGTTTGCTTTGCGAGTCACTGGCCAGATTTTTAACTTCAGATTTAGGCTTTGAATCGACGACAAAGCCGAGCTGCTTCATGCGATCCAGCACAGTTTCGAGCTGCGCTGGAGTCATTTGTTTTGAACTTGTTTTACCTGTGCAGCTTTCTAGAATTTCTCGGTAAATCTCATCGTCGAGCCCGAGTTGGGTCTTGCCAACATGAATAAGCTGGATGAGTTTGGCTTTTTTATTGAATTTCACCTCAAAACACTCCTTTGGTTGCGTCATATAAACCAATCAGAGCAAGCAAGCCAAGGCTTGCAGAACAACCTGCTTTTAGTAAGTATGAGCGACGTTCAAATACAGTTAATCCGTCAGTGTTGCGTGAAACCCAAGCCAGATGTGCTTGCTGGAAGCACTGGAATAATCCAAGTAGAAAGACAGCAAAGAAAGCTAGAATCATCATTCTGGCATCTCCCGACCTTTTAAATGTTGGGCATAGCCTCGACATGCTCGAAGTTTTGATTTATCAATATTTGACTCGTCTTCAATAGATTCGTGGCAATAAAAAACTTTGCTAAATTCCAAGCATTCTTCTAGTTCATCCAAAGTTGCTGAGGATGTATTGCCTACGGTTCCAGATCTATATGCGCAACCCTTACAGACTTTATTTTCATCTGCATACTTTAAAAACTTTGCACCACGACATGCGCCTGAGAAGCTAGGTAGATTTAAATCATTAAAACTGTAACTGTCTGGATGTTGATCACTATTGATTAAAATATGCATATCAACAGCATCTAAACATGCAACTGAGAACTGATTAGCAATTTCAATGACATTGCTGATTAGTTTGATCAATGTATCTTTATCATAGCCAGCAAATAACTGTTGGGCTATATTAAAACGGTCTGCAAGTGGTGCAAGAGCTAGACGTTCCAAGATGTCTGAGTTTTTAGATGAAATAGTTAATGTCATGAAACCTCTCCCAAACTTTCAATAACTTCTGGCGGTAAATTTTATAAATCTTCAGTTTTAATCATTGCATGAACCCATATTTTTTTTGTCCACAAGCACATTTGTAGAGACCTTTTAAACTGATTGAAAATGTTCTGGACGTTTGCGTGTGAACTTGAACATTCTTGATGTATTCCCATTTGTGACGGCTACCTAAAGTACATTTTTTCATTTAGCGTGCCTCCACTTTAAAATCTTCAACTTCAATATCTTCAATTTCATAAAAAGACTCATTTTCTGAATTTTCTATTGAGTCCTTTTTCCATGAAGGGTGAATTACTCCAAAGACGTCGCTATTTGATTTTGCATAACCGTTAAGAACGAGTCTTGCTGCCGTCTTGTAAATATCATCAGAATTTTTGACGTAGTATCCACAGTCGCATACTCCTTCGATATCTTCTGGTGTTGGATTTGATGCCCATTCAGCAAGCTCTATTTCAATCCAAGCCTGAACTGTAATTGTCACTAATTTTTTAATACCCATATTCTTCTCCGCTGCTCGTCAGTACCAGTCCACGACGACTGGCAGACACAGGCACGGATGCCTGTGTTTCGCTTAGAAAGTGGTTGGTTGTGCAACTGCTCGGGTTAAAGCCATTAGGCCTTGTTGTAAATTAGTTGCCCCAGTGGCTACCCAGTGATGTGGCTCCGCATCTGTCAAACGCTGAAACTCTGCGAAATCACCCGTTGTAGCTCCATGTGCATTGGCTGAATCAATTTGTTGACGTGTGTGATCGAACAGCTTTTCAACTAAAGCACCCAATTCAACACCCATAGCTTTGATTTCATTGATCAAGTCAGTCTCTACTTGAGAAAGTTGGCGATAGCCTGTAATTGGTTGGATTTCCATTAGTTCACCGCCTCTTTAAGTGCTTTACCTGCTTTAAACGTCGGCACTTTTGCCGCAGCAATTTGAAGCTCTTCACCTGTTTTAGGGTTACGGCCAGTACGCGCTGCGCGGTCTGAAACTTTGAAAGTACCGAAGCCAACCAACGCGACTTCACTACCACTTGCTAAAGTGTCTTTAACGCCAGAGATGAAAGCATCTAAAGCATTTGTTGCTTGTGTTTGTGTAAGACCAGCAGAAGTTGCAATGTGTTTAATAAGTTCTGAACGGTTCATGTTTAAAATTTCCTGTTATTTAAGATTCAATGTGCTGCGGTAGCAGCTGGGTCAACGGTTTCAATTTCATAGCCAAAGCTATTTTTTGGTTTCACGCTTGCGCCGATTTCGGCCAGTTGTTCTGATGTAAGTTGTTTGATTGCCTCCTTATCTGGCTCAGTTTTGGTACGGATGCAGTGCTCAAGCTGAAGTTGCTTAAGTACTTGGCATGTAAAAATTGGGTCTGGAATTGATACCGTGGTTGATAGGCGGTAGCCGACTGAACCGTGTGTCAATTTCTTAGTTTTGATCTTGGTAAATTCAGTTTTACGGTGATCACAAAATTCCTTCAGTTGAAGTTCATGGGCTTTGACTCGTTCAAGAAGTGGAGCCATTTTTTCTTTAGCCTGATTTTTGATTTGATCGACCTGTTCATTGCATGCTGCTTCTTCAAGTGCGATGTCGCGCTTGAGATCAGCTAACTGTGCAAGCGTTTGATCAACCGCTTCCCAACTTTGTAGTTGAGGTTCTTTTAAACTTGTGCGTGCCATTAGTTTGATTGCTCCTCTGTTTCAGCCGCTTTAAGCCGTTGGTAACACTGTTCTAAAGATTCATCTGGACGCTTGTTCTGTGAGACGTGCGCCATGAGTTGTTCGGTAGGAATATTTTTTAATCCTCGTGCTGGTTGCTTGGCATTCATCTGTGTAAAAGCCATCATTTCGCCAAAACCGACGACAGGCTTTTCATGCTTTAGACGTTCATGTTCAGCCTGATCTGCCGCGCGTTGGGCATCAGTTTTTGAATAAGTGGTATGCGTGGTACGGACACCAGCATGATTGCGTGGTGTTGAATCTTGAACTGGCGCATATTCGGGTTTATATGAAGTAAGCACTTCATATAGATAGCCATGATTTTTAAATGGCAATTGCAATTTGCCCTGATCACGACGTTCAATGATGGTGTTGATTGCCCAAATCCATGCAGCTTTTGGAGCTGCATGAAAGTGATGACCACGTTTGATCTGCTTGGCATTGATATCTGCTGCGAGTTCATTCAATAGCTTAGATGCACGATCAAAGGTCAGGTCACGGCTGTCTGAGCGGAACATGCCAAGGTACTGAATCATCGGTTTTGCCAAATCGCCAACTAGGTTTATTGCAGCCAAAAATGCTTGGCTGGCTTCGCTGTGACCAAGTAAGGCATCAAGGCTGGTGGTCGCACCGCAAGCTGGGCATCTAGTTTTCATAAATCAGTAACCCTCATGCATGCTGCAACAACACTTGCAGGTCTTACCTTTTGCGATGCTTTTAATGCTTCCGACCAAATCTTTGCGAATAAAAAGCCAGCACCAGCTTCCATAGCCGCTCGCTCCATTTCAGGCGTTGGTGTCTTTGGTACAAGCACATAGTCACCACTTACCAACTTGTCTAAATCTTTAGTAAATTGAGCGCGTTTTTCTTGTGTCGTCATGGCGTTATCCTCTGTAATTTCTGCTTTGAGCTTCAAAACAGGTTTGACATTCAGTGCAGCGTGTCACGCCGCCAATCTTGCGACGTTGTTCTGGAATTTCGACGTCGCAGTCTTCACATTCGTAATAGCTATGCGCTGTAAATTTGGCGCGATTTGCAAGTGATTGCTGTAGTTGCTCTTCACTGATTTGTGTTGCAACATCGGAAAAATCAGCCATGACAACCTCCTGTAGCAAGGAAGGTAATGGCAATGATCAATGCCAAAAGAATGATTGTGATAGAAATTAAGAATCCTTTATCCATTGCAGCCTCCTAGCGAACTAGCCGCCAATAACAATCCAATTAAGGTAAAAGCGAATATAAAGTTGAGTAAAAAAACTCGTTTTGGAGTCATGGCTCACACTCCCATGATCACGTGACGATCAATAATTGGTGCACCAAGCTCTGCTGCGGCGTTCATAGCACCTGTAATCAAGTTACCCACTGCTAGTGGATATAAAAGTGAACGTTCGATTTTGCCGTTGCCATTGGCCTGAGTCAGACGCTCTGCAATGGCATAAATGCCGTCTTCTGTAATGATGTCTGACAATTTTTTGTCGGCAGCTTTGATACGATGTTGCAAGTACTGCTCAAGGCCAGTGCTGGTCAGTGGCTCAAGCGTGATGTTTTCACAGCGTTGAACAACTTCACGCACATGCGGATTACGTTCGCTGAGCTTATTGGCAAGTTCGGTTTGACCAATGAGAATGATCGACACCAGATTTTTAAAACCGCTTTTAAGTTCAAAAAAGCGTTTTAAATGTTTAAGAGTTGGGATTGGAAGGCTATGTGCTTCTTCAATCAAAATCACATGGCTGTTGCCCGCAAGTGATGATTCTTTAAGTAAATTGTGGACTTGGCGAAAGCGTGCTTCAGCAGAGCTTTTCGGTTTCTCTTGGCCATTACTTATCGTTTCGATAATTGATTCTGCGATATGACCAGACTTTAATGTTTTGCCTTTGATGTCATTGTCTTCTGTACCAATGATGTAGGGTTCAATCATGATGATTGGTAAATGTTCGCGTTGAATCCGATCTTCAAGATCAAGACGCAATGTGGTTTTGCCTGAGCCAGACTCACCTGAGATTGCAATGAAACCACCTAGTTTGGCAGTTTGGTACATGGCTTGGCGAACATAGTTAATGTCGTCATTCACATACAGTTCGTCCTGCGACTGGACTTCACCAGTAAACGGGTTGCTGAATAAGCCAAATGCCTTTCTGGCTTGTTGGGTTAGTGTTTGTTTTGCCAGTAACATGACTTCTTCTTCCTCTATTGAAGGTTCAAATTTTTGCGGTACAGGTGAGTTTTGTGATTTGCGCGGATTCATAAGCGTCAAAGCATCTGTGACGTTTTTGGGATCAGCACCTTTATCAACCAAAACTTTTGCGATCCGTTCATGGATGTCTGGAATTTTTTTTGGATAAACTCCTTTATTGAGCAGTAAATTGAGTGCTGCTGTTCCAAGACCGACTTTTTTTGCAAACTCGACTTGTGTGAAACCAGTGCGCAGAATGAGATCCTTTATTGTTTTTTCAGACATGCTTTATCCCCCCACAACTTTGAGCGTAGGACGCTTTGGTGATTTAATTTCATTTGCAATTTCTCTGATTACATCCGCTGGTACTAGACCGTCGAGATAGGTTGCTTGAAGCGCTCTGTAGTGATCAGTTGTCCAGAGATCACCGACCAGACCACGAATTTCCCTAGCCGCTTCAAAAATAGTGACTGGTGCTGCCTGACGACGTTGCTGCGTTGTTGTCATTTGCTCGCCAGCACGGGTGATATAGGTTGGAACTTCTACCGATTTGACGTCTGCCATAACATCGACTTGGTCTTTATATGCGGTATGTTTTTTGGCAATCGCCTTATCGACTTGCTCCAGAGTATCTGCGCCATAAGCTTTCTTAAGAATGCTCTTACGTTTTGCGTCAATCGTGCTTTGTGGCATCGCCTTGGTTTCTTGACCAATAATTGCAGCATCTGTATTAAAGCCGACCCAGTCTGTCTGCATTGGGGTGCAGGTAAATGCGATTTCTTCACCATGTTGATTGGTTACAAGTACATCGATATCAGGTGCGCGATATGGGTTGACCACAACTTTAAGTTTGGCTTTCGGATAGACACCATCGATATGACGAACATCATAGTCATGTGTACCATAGCCTTTGATGGCGTAAGAAATAGTCAAGTTACTGGTGACAGTACGTTCTACTGGTGCTGTTGTGAGTAGCTCTTTACATAGCTCTAAAGGTGGAGCTATGCGAAGTTGTTGTGGTGAAATACTTTGCCAAACTGCATTTCGAGTGCGTCTTGTGCGGCTATGAACTCTGGTTTCATTCCACATTACGCGCCATTGTTCTGCTGATTGATTGAGCTGCTCAAGATTGTCAATCTGCATGAAACGAAGACGGCCTTCATACTGCGTTTCAACGATATTTTGGCCGTTTTCTACCTGACCTTTTGCACGTGAATTTCCAGCAGAATGGTCAATAAAAGTAACATCTAGACGCTCTAGTAAATTCTTAAACAAACCAGATGTGTTGGCACAGCCTTTGTCGGTGTAAAGAATAAATGGCACACCATGCAGCGGCTCTTGTGATGAACGTTTGATGATGCAGTTAAGGAAAATCTGAATCAGGTTTTCTGCACTTTCACTGCCGTACACATATTCAACATAAATCGACCCTGAAAAATGATCGGTAATGACGTAGCGGATTACACGGTCATTTTCGATTTTCTTCACATTTGCAGGTTTGTTCTTGTAGAACTTTTTCTCATCCATGACCTGCATACCACCGCGAGGTATGTAAAACAGGACGCAAACAGATGCATCGACTTGCCAGACGTGATTTGGATGAAGCGACTTTTGCTGAGTGTGCGCTGTCGGTGTCGCCAGTTGCTTTGGATGACACATATTTTGTTTCATGACACGTGCAACTGTGGCTGCTGAAACTTTTGGAGCCTTACCATCTGCCATTAAAATTTCTAGTGCAGTGGTGACAGGTAAAGTTTTTTTACCATTGGCACGAGTCGCAACATGCACCATGCCGCCGATCTGCTCTGCAACTTCGGCAGAAACTACTGACTTGCCTTTGTCTGAGCGCTGTTTGCGCTCTGACTTAAAGCCAACAGTTTCTAACTCTCGGTAAAGCTGCGGGCGACTGATTTGTAAAGTGTCGCAAGCAGTTTTAACGATGTCAGCTTTCTCACCAAACTTAGCAGCAGTAAGTTTGGCTGCAATATCACGTATATAGTCTTGTTTTGCTAAGTTTGGAGTCGTCATGATTAAGACTCCAATTCTGATGCTGGATCGATTTGAGTTTGTCCTACTGACATCCATTCAGGATTAACCATTGCCTGAAAATCAATCTGAATACCTAAATCGACACTGGTTTGTGCAATTTGCTGAAATGCTGCTACAACGTTGGCTTCAAGCTGCTCTTGGATGTTGTACAACTCATGTTCATTAATGGTATCTAAAATAGAGTTGATATGATTGGTAAAACGCACCACATCGTTATGCAATGTCAGACATGCTGAACTGGCTTCTTCTAATGCTTTTTTAGCAAGTTGCTGTGGTTGAGATTCAGCCCGCTTTTTGATTTCTGGTGCACTGGTCAATTTGGTGACTTGAGTATCAAGCTGATTAATCTTTTCGTCTTTTTTACCAACGATGGTCTCTAATGCTTCTTTGTCTGAGCTGAGTTCCTTGATCTGTGCATCACGCTCAGCTTTTTCCTTAGCATGCTTTGCAGACATTTCCTCAATGAGGTCGATCAAGCTCTCACGGTCTTCAGTTTTAACGGCTTCGCCATTGATCAGAATTTCACGTTCACCCTCTGGTAACTTGCGTAATTTACGAAGGTCACGATAACCCAAACCCATACGCTGACTGGTTTCGAGGAAGTCTTCACCGAAAGTGGAAAGGTTTAAAATATCTTGGTCAACTTTTTCCCGACTCATACCTAAATGCTGGCAAAATTGCTCAAAAGTGGTAACGGTTACCAGTTTTCCAGTTTGGTCAATTACCTTTAAGTCTTTGTATTGCTTAGTTTCTTTAATTTCTGCAATGAGTTTAATTTCGGTAACGGTTACCAGTTTTTTGAAAAAAGCTGTGGTTTTTAAAGCACCAACTTTCTCTGTCAGTTGAAGTTGTTCAATAGAAACAGACTGTTCAAGTTGAGCAAGTTGGTTTTGGTTGAGTTCAGTCATTTATGCTGCTCCCGAATTGATTTGTCTTACACCAGCAAAAACCTGTTGTATGTGTTGGTTTATGCGGCCTTGTGCTCGGTCGATTTCTTCGGCATGGGCATAAGCAGCCTGAATAAAAAATTTGCCTTGGGCGTAACTACCGTCATCCAGTTTTTGGGCAAACCCATGTTGCTCTAGTGTTTTTAGGGCACGTGTAATGGTTGCTGGGGATGTGCCAATTTGTTTAGACAATTCCTGATTCGTTGCGCCTGACAAACTGCGACCACGTAAGGCTTTTAAAACCTCTAGTACAATTCCTGCGGATTTATTTTCTGTAGTCATCGTCATTACCTGCCTGATGTAAGTTGGCGCGCAGCATGGGGTTCTCACTTAGGAGAATCTGGTTGTCTTGTTCTGCAAAAAACCATTGCATGTATCCAAAGACCGATGCGACTAGAAACAAAAAGGTGAAGAATTTCTCTCTCATGTTTATTTCCTTATGTGCAAATATGTGCGAATATGTGCAAAGTAACTAAACAGTGACTTTTTGCTGATTAGGTGCAGGTTTTAATCCAAGTGCAACGGCAATCTGATGTGCTCTTCCAAAGTTACCTTTAGATTGTCCGTTTAAAACTTTGTAAACCTCTTGTGGAATAAAACCGTGATTTTCAGCCCATGCTGAAACAGGAATACCTTGATCAATAAATTCTTGTTTCACTTGTTCGGGTGTTTTGGAGTGCATTTTTAGTTTCCTTTGTGTGGCTAAAGTAGCATTAAGTAGAACTTATAACACCACGATAGTAACTATTAAGTTACCTGTCAATAGATTTGGAGTATTTTTTGTGTCTATAGGTGCGAGACTTAAAGAAGAACGTGAACGTTTGGGTTTTACACAACCAGCATTTGCGGAATTAGCAGGCACAACAAAGAAAAGTCAGATCGATTACGAAAAAGATCTTACTCAGCCTAAAGCAGGTTATTTGGCAGCAATAGCAGAGGCTGGTGCTGATATTTCTTATATTGTTACTGGGAAGGCAATAGAGAAACTAAAAAGTGACTTTGAGGATGAGTTTGATTTGGTTAATGTTTATGATGTGAAAATTTCTGCTGGTCACGGTAGTCTTTGTTCTGGAAATGCAGAACCAGTCTCTCGTCTAGCATTTAGAAAAGACTGGCTTCACAAACAAGGCCTGTATGCAAAAGATTTATTAATCGTATGCGCAACTGGCGATTCGATGATTCCAACAATCCAAGACAAAGAAAAACTACTTATTAATGCTGCTGATAAAGAACTCACTGATGGATTTATTTATGTGATTCGTAATCAAGATAATTATTGGGTTAAGCGTATTCAAATACAGTTCGATGGCTCTTTATTGCTAATCTCAGACAATAAATTGTATCCACCGATGCAGCTTGATCTAAATGATGCCGCAGATATTGAAATTATTGGACGTTGGGTTCCATCTAGCCGTAATGCTTTTTATTAAAATGGAAATAAAAAATGATGCCTTATGACAATTGGTTTACAGGAAAGAATGCAAGATTTAGATTGTATTTAGGCCTTTTTATTGCTGCTGTTTGTGGGGCTTTATATATTATTGACTGGGTTTTAGGGTGGTTTTATGATTAAAGATAATGATCTTGAATGAGTTAAGTGGTAAATTCGAGCAAAATTTTTATTAAATAAGTATTAATAAAAGAGAGTGTCTTTTAAGTGAGGAAATTATGGGGTTTCAGAATGAAATTTATGGACTTAAATTTTCAAGCCCACCTAAAAACTATGAAGTTTTAAGGTTGCTTACCAAATTTTTAAAAGAAAAAAAAGGTGTTGCGGATATTCAACATTTAGAAGATAAACATGCTCAGATTATTGAACATGCTCTTCAGGGTTGGAATTTGATTGATGCTACTGAGTTTAGAAAAATTTATGCACAAGAAAAAAATCGTGTAGATCGGAATATTGCTGAAATGAGAGATATTGCAGAAAATGGTTGGGGTATAAAGCAATATTTTGAAGTTGCTCTTTTGGTTTTTATTCTTCTTTGTATATGCTTTAGTGTTTATAAATATTTTGACGGAAAGGAAGAGAGAGATTTAAAAAAACAAATAAGAAATGAGTTTTATGCTGAAGTTGCTAAGTCAACTACGAAAGTTCAAAATATTTTAAAAGATCCAGATTCAGCGGAGTTTAAAGAGCAAATTTATAATTGTGGTCTGGTGAATGCAAAGAATAGTTTCGGTGCTTATACAGGGTTTAAAAAATATATTGTTATTGGTGATCAAGTTTTTTTAGAAGATACAAATGTTGATTCTGATTCAATAAATCAAAATTGGGATAAATTATGCAAAAAGTAATAAAAAAATTGCTTTTAATTTTTTCTATGGGTTTGTTTCTATTTGGGTGCTCAAAGCAAGATACCGAAGATGCTCATCCTGTTTTAGCTCAAGCGGATAACATTCATCCTTCTGAATCAACTGTAAAAATTCCGAAAAATCTTGATGTTGTGGAAATTGCTAAATGTACTGCCGCAGCCATGAAAGCTGGTCAAGGCATAGAATTATATAGACCTTGGGCTGACGAACTAACTCGCAGGTACTCAAAAATATATCCAGAAAAATCAAAATCCGAGATTGATAATTACACTACTGAGAGGATTCTGGATAAACGTAGATATTTAGAATCATTAGGTATTTCAACACCAGTTGGCTTTTATAAATTCTATAAACAAAATTGTGAAATGTAGTACATCCTAAAACTTTTAAACCAGTTTAAAAGACCAAAAACGCTATAAATCACACAATGCCCTTAACCAAAAGTTAGGGGCTTTTTTAATGAGCGATAAAAAATATGTGCTTTCTAAACTCAGCTTGAGTCGGTTGGAAGGTGTTCATCCAAATTTAGTTCAAATCGTCAAACGCGCTATTCAAATAACTGATCAAGATTTTATGGTGGTTGAAGGTGTGCGAACTCGTGAACAATGCATGATTAACTGGGGAAAAGGTCGTACTGCTGCACAGTGTAAAGCACGTGGAATCGCAGAAAAATATGCACAACCCACACTAGCTAAAGTCACGTCGTTATCAGATCCATTTGCTTCCAAACACGTAAAAGGTCATGCGGTTGATCTTGTGCCTTGGCAAATAGACTGGAACGATCTAACCAAATTTAAAGCAATTTCAATCGCAATGAAACAAGCCGCCAAAGACCTTGGCATATCTATGGCTTGGGGTGGCGACTGGAAGTCATTTAAAGACTATCCACATTATGAGTTGGTATAGGAGTTGGCACATGAAAAAAACCACACGTAAAACTCCGCAGTCTGTAAAGACACAACGCAAAATTGATGCTGCTGTTGAGCAAGTTGCTACAAATAAAGATCGATTTTATCAGGGTGTGTTAAGCCATCAGGAAACCCGCCATAGCGATGAGCTTAATAACGTCGCTAATAAAACCGCACATGCATTGGTCAATAACAGTCCGATTGTATCGAACTGGAAGAATAGCTGGAAATGGTTCTCAAATATTGCATTTGCTCTGATTGTTGCGGTACAGGCTTTCTATGACGCACTTCCACCAGAATTTTTAACTGCACTGCCTCCGGATACACAGCAAACATTAACTGCGGTATTGGCAATCCTTGGCATTCTTGGGCGTTATATCAACCAATCACGTCAGAAGGATGCTGGTCATGTTTGAAACATTGAAATTAAGTTTTTCAGAAGCGCATTGGGTCGTGATCACGATATTGGGACTATATACGTGGTTTATCAATAAACAGAGTGCTTCAGCAAAAGAAATGCTTGATCTGCGCTTACGTGTTGTGGAAGTAGAAAATGCCATTAAGGATATGCCTTCAAAGCTTGAAATCGCAAGGCTTGAAGGTGAGATGCGACAGCTTAATGAAAAAATCACATCAACCAATGATCGTATTGAGGCAACAAATACTTCAGTCATTAAGGTAGAGCGTGGTGTAAATCGTTTAACTGATTATTTACTAGATAAAAAGTGAGGTCGTATGAGCTTTGAAAATCACTTAAAAGAAGAAATACGACTTGTGATTCTTCGTTTTTTAAATGAATGGGCTTCGTATCGAGGAAATAGCTCAACATTACATAGTGAATTAAATCGATGGGGTTTGAGCTGTAGTCGTGATCAGGTCAAGACCGAGTTACATTGGCTCAAAGAGCAAGGTTGTGTCGAGATTGAATTAGATAATCCTCAAGTTATTGTGGTTAAGCTGATTGAGCGTGGTCAAGATGTGGCTGAAGGACGAACCAAGGTATATGGCATTAAACGGCCATCGGCGTAAGGTGGCTGTATGACGACATTATTTTTAAAGCGCCTCTCTCAACCAGCTCGTGAGTTTCTCACCAAACTGCTTCTGGAAGATCGTTATACCATTAATGAGTTGTTGGATCTGTTTAGTGACAAATTTCCAGATGAAGCACCTGCACGTTCAACCATGGGCCGCACTAAAAAACAGTGGGATGAACACGCCAGAAAAATGAAAGAAGTCCAGTATGCAACTGAAATGCTGGTTGGTGAATTGGGTGAAGATAAAGACGATAAAGCAGGTGCATTCTTAGTTCAAGGTATCACAACATTAGTCAATAACTTAATTCTTAATCAATTGCATAACAGCGATGATCCTGAACAGCCGATTGAGATTAGCATCAAGGATGCACTTTCTCTAGCTAAAGCTTCTAGGGAATTAACTGCTGCGCGTGGAATGTCAATTGATCAACGTCAGAAAATAGAGCGGATTGCACGGGAAAAATTGCTTGAAGAACAAGCCCAAAATCTTGATGAAGCTGTTTCAGCCAAAGGTATGACCGAAGAACAAGCAATGTTCTGGCGTGAAAAGATTTTGGGGATTAAGCAATGAGTACTATGAAGCCTTTGGGCGATACAGTCCGTGTTCTAGGTTGGGACGATCTGCCCCCAAGTGTACGTGCCATACCAGATGATTTTAATCCCTTGGCTGAAGGTGTTTTGATGAAACATCAACAGGAATGGGCTGCATTAAAATCACGTATCAAGCTTTGTGCCAAAGGACGTCGTACAGGCATAACCTATGCCACTGCTTTAAATAAAAGTTTGACTGCTGCGACTCGTACCTCTGATGGTGGTCGTAATGTCTATTACATTCCCGATGTAAAAGAAAAAGGCCTGGAGTTTATTGGTTATTGCGCCAAGATCTTACGTGTCGTTGCTGAAGCTCAGTCTCTGGGTATTTCTAGTATTGAAGAATTTATTTTTGAAGACCAGAAAGACAATGGTGAAACTCGTAAGATCACTGCTTGGCGTATCCGCTGCGCCAGTGGAAATCAGATTGTAGCTTTATCAAGTCGACCAGCTGCAATTCGTGGTTTGCAAGGTGATGTGGTTATCGATGAGGCTGCTTTCCATGATGATGTCGATGCTGTTTTGGAAGCAGCAGCGGCTTTGTTGATCTGGGGTGGATCAATTGAAATTATCAGCTCACACAACGGGAAGAAGAACCCATTTAATCAAATGCTGCTGGATATTCAAGCTGGACGCTATGGCGACAGCCAAGAAGATGCAGCAGCCATGATCATCACCTTTGATGATGCTGTTGCAAATGGGCTTTATGAGCGTGTCTGTATGATGGATCGCAAGCCAGCCACAGCGGAAGGTAAAGAGAAATGGTACAACGGCATTCGTAAAGCTTATGGGCCGCGTCTTGCTGCCATGCGAGAAGAGTTAGATGCAATACCACGTGATGGTTCTGGTTCACGGTTGCCAACAGTCTGGATTGAGCAAGCTATGCCAGAAGTTAGGCCTGTATTGCGTCTAACTTTGAGTGATGATTTTACGCTTCAGCCTGAGCCTGACAGACGTACCTACGTTCAGGACTGGTTGGAAAAAGAAGTTAAGCCTGTACTCGATAAACTTAATAAAAATTTACGTCATGTTGCTGGCCATGACTTTGCCCGTCATCGTGACTTTAGTCATTTTACGCCTGCCGAGATTGACCAGAATCTTAATCGCAATGTGCCATTTGTGATTGAGATGCACAAAGTACCGACCCGACAACAAGAGCAAATCATTTGGTATGTCTTAAGACAATTGCCAAATTTAAGTGCTGTTTCAATGGATGCAACGGGTTCGGGCGAAACCATTGCTGAATATACCGCTGATGAATTTGGGCATGATGTTGTGCATCAAATCAAAATTAACCGTGCCTGGTATGGGCAATGGATGCCTAAATATATTCAGGGATTTGAAGATGGGGTGCTTACATTACCTCGGGATGCAAACTTAGAAGCTGATCACCGTGCTATTGAAGAGTATGACGGAATTCCAATGGTCAATAAGGCACGAAGTAAGGACTTAAAGGAACCTGATTTGTTTCGTCATGGAGATGGTGCATCCAGTGGCTGCCTGATGTGGCATGCCAGTTTGAATATGGTGCCTTCAGATACGCATATTTTAACTAAGGGAACTCGTACAGCCTCTCGCTTATTACGTGGTTTCCGTACAGGTCAATTATTAAGAGGCTATCGATGAATACAAACGGTTTATATATTGGCGGTCAGTTTGTTTCATTCGCTGAAGCAAAGAAATCACAACCCAATCTGAAGCAAATCGCCTCTCGTAATAATGTGTCAAGCTTCAGTTCATTTGGCTCGGTATTACCCAATCCTGACCCTATACTTAAAAAGATGGGCAAAGATATTACCGTCTATAAAGACATCCGCAGCCATGCTGTAGTCAAGGGTGCATTGCGTCGTCGCAAGGCAGCGGTCAAAGCTAAAGCATGGCGAATTGTACAGGATGAAGCTTCAGAGCAAGTGTTTGATCATATCAATCAAATCTTTAAAAAACTTCAGGTGAATAAAATCACAGGATCATTATTTGATGGCACATGGTTTGGATACCAGCCTTGTGAAATCACATGGGCTTATCAGGATGGCGCCTGGTTGCCTGTCAAGATTGAAGCTATGCCACCAGACTGGTTTTTCTTTGATCCACAAAATGAACTGCGCTTTAAAGATAAAAATGCGGGTCAGGAAGGCTTACTCGTTGAAGCCCGCAAATATCTGGTACCGACTCAAGACGCCAGTTATGAGAATCCTTATGGTGAGCCTGATGCGGCATTGGTGTTTTGGGCAGATGCATTCTTGCAAGGCGGTAAAGAGTTTTGGGTGCGCTTCACCGAAAAATATGGTTCGCCCTGGGTGATTGGTAAATACGGCAATAATTACGATGAAGCCAAACAGGAAACCCTGCTCAATAACCTTTATGCAATGGTACAGGATGCTGTAGCAGTCATTCCTGACAACAGCCAGATTGAAATTATTGAAGCCGCTGGTAAATCTGCCTCTGCTGATGTGTTTGAACGCTTCTTGATGTATTGCCGTTCAGAAATTAACATTGCCTTGCTTGGTCAAAACCAAACCACTGAAGCTGAAGCGAATCGTGCCAGTGCCACAGCTGGAGCTGAAGTATCAGCAGAGATTTCAGATGGTGACTGTGAAATGACAGCTGAGCAATATCAACTGCTCATTGACTGGATTGTTGACTACAACTGGGGTGGCCCATCGCCACAGTTTGAATATTTTGAAGATAGTAATGGCGGTATTGAACAGGCAGAGCGTGATTCAAAACTATCTGCCACAGGTGTACGATTCAGTAACCAATACTATGAACGTGAGTATGGTTTTCAGGAAGGTGATTTATTGCCGCCAGTTGAGCCAACTCCTTCAGTATCATTTGCAGAATATACGCCAGTACGCACAGAATTTGCAGCTGCTGCTGCACCAGTACTAGCGGCTGAAGCTGAACCTCATTTAAATGACATGGTGGATCGGGTTCGACATGTGGTTCAATCTGCAACGTCTTTTCAAAATTTGCAGGATGATATTCTGGCTGAGTTTTCTGAGCTGGATTCATCTGAGCTGACCAAAGTCATGCAGATCGCTTTAACCGTTGCCGAGTTGCAAGGACGTTCGGAGGTTAATGATGGCGACTGAATCAGGTCAATTTCAGTTGCCATTTCGAGAGCAATTGGCATATCTGAAACAAAAGAAAACCTTACCCACTGCAAGCTATAAAGATATTGACTCACGTCAGCATGATAAAGCTTTTGTAGTCGCTGGTGCGATGAAAGCAGATTTACTGAGTGATCTACATCGAATCGTGATAGAGGCTGCTGAATCAGGTCAGTCATTTAAGCAGTTTCAGGATAATTTTGATGATGTTCTGGGTAAGCACGGCTGGCTGAATGATGCTGATAAAGAGTATAAAGCTTGGCGCGCAAATATGATCTACCAGACTAATCTGAGAACGTCACATGCCGCTGGCCGTTACAAACAGATGACTGATCCAGATGTTTTAAAACGTCGTCCATATTGGCGTTATCGCCACAACTCTGTTGAAAATCCACGCATCCAGCACCAACGCTGGAATAATCTGGTATTGCCTGCGGATGCGCAATTTTGGAAAGTAAATTTCCCACCCAATGGCTATGGTTGCCAATGCACAGTTGATGCGATTAATGAACGTCAGCTTAAAGCTATGGGTAAAACCCAGCCAGATGATGAGCCGAGCTATGATGATCATCGTAGCGACTTTTTATCTGCACCTGGTGCAAACTGGTATCCAGATTTAGACAAATATCCTGAACCAATTGCTACGCAATATGTAGATGCAACAGCACAAGCTGGTTTGCTTGATCGATGGTTAGCGCAAACTGCATCAAAAGTTGCATTAGAGATGGCCAAACCCGAATTTAAGGATATATCCAAAACTCAGATTTCTAAAAAATTACGCAAACTGGATGATGGTGAGCAATTTCCTGTTGCAGTGATTCCCGAAAGTTATAAAACCCTTTTGGGTATTAAAACTCAAAGCATTTTATTTAGGCAGCTTGATGCTATAGAACAGGCATATCAAAGCGATTTTGGTCATTACAGCAATATCAAAAATTTATTTGGTGATGCGACTCAGAGCATTTACAAGAAAGACAATGCTTTCATCGTTTTGATCGAATTACAGAAAACGTACTACGTTGCTCAATTGCAAGTGAGTTCTAAGGAAATATTTCTCAAGTCATATGATATTGCGCCTAAAACCAAAGCTGCACTTGATAAGCTTATTGTTGGTGCTGAACTAGTCTACAAAAGGATTAAGTGATGCTTGAATTTACGATTCGATCCGAAGTTATTCTGAATGTACTGAGTCATGCTGAAGCGACCTTGGATAACCCAAACCCCATGTTTCAGGACATGGGTGAATATCAGGTGCAAAGTACTCAGCAGAATTTTAGAGACTCAAAAGCACCTGATGGCAGTAAATGGCTGCCGAATAGTGAAACGACTTACATGAGTATTTTGGGTTCACAGCATCAAAACAAAGACGGTACTCTAAACAGAAAAGGTATTAACAGAGTGCAGAGTAAAAAGCCACTGGTAGGTCGTGGTTTACTGCGTGACCAGATCCATTATCAAATTTCTGGTGATTTATTATTGGTGGGTTCTAATCTGATCTATGCTGCTGTACAACAATTTGGTGCAACGATAAAACCCAAGAATAAAAAAACACTGAGTTGGAAAATTGGTAACGTTTCTGTCTTTGCCAAAAAAGTCGTGATTCCAGCGCGTGAGTATTTGGGTATCTCAGTTCAGGATGAAACTGAATTGCAGAATATCGTTGCTGATCATATTTTGCCTTGAATTAGTTTGTCGTCGTTTTGATGACGAACCAAAATCCAATCGTCGTCGTTTTGACGACGCAGGTTTTTATTAAATTGTAGATTATGCTCTCATTTGCGATTTAAGCGCATTTTCTGGCTCACTGCTAAAATGATGCATGTTTTAGATTAAAATCACTAAAAATGCGTTTATAAAGATTTATAAATCTATGAATGCTTGTTAGATGCAACACAGTTCTATTCTTCTCTGGGTGAAGCGATGCTTCACTATTTCAATTTAAAGTTTTAAACCAGTTTAAAAGACCCTTCCTTAACTCTCATCAGATACTCGGTGCATCGGTACAGCACTGAGTATAAACGATGAAACCCATCAAAATTTTTAAAGTCGGTAATCATACTGACATGAGTGGTGTAACGCGAAACTACTCGCGTGACATGCTGTCAGAATGTGTTGCTACATATTCCCCTGAAGTACACGAAGCACCTTTTGTTCTTGGGCATCCCAAACATGATGATCCTGCTATGGGCTGGGCTGACCATCTTGAACTTGATAACGATGGCATCTTATGGGCATACCCAAAACAGTTGGATGCTGTTTTTGCTGAAAATGTGAATGCTGGCAAGCATAACAAGGTTTCATCCAGCTTTTATTTACCAGATTCCCCTAACAACCCTACACCAGGGAAATTATATCTACGTCATGTAGGTTTTTTGGGTGCAATTCCTCCAGCTGTTAAAGGTTTGGGTACTGTTCAATTTGCTGAAAATGAAACAGGCATTGTGGAGTTTGGGGATTGGGGGCATGAACTTGCAGCGGATTTATTTCGAAAGTGGCGCGAATGGCTAATTGACTCTCAGGGTCAGGAAGAAGCCGATAAAATCGCACCAAACTGGATGATTGAATCTTTACGTGAGTATGCCAATGCCAAACCTCAAGATGCTCAGGTGGCATTTTCCGAACTTGCACGGGATTTGGGAATTGTGGTCTCCGTACCACCTGCTGTTGTGCCGCCTGAACCAGCCAAAACCACCCGTGAAATTGAACTTGAGCAGCAGCTTGCAACGGCTCAAGCGACGCTTACAGCGAAAGAACATGCGGAAAAAGAAGCTGCATTTTCTGAATTTGTGGAAGGTTTAGTTGCTGGTGGTCATATGCCACCTAAATTCAAACAAAAAGCTGTTTCACTTCTTACGGCTGCGGGTAAGCAAGACCAGCAAGTTGTTAACTTTGCAGAAGGTGAAGTTTCATTTTCAGAAGCGGTTAAGTCATTTTTAGCCGAAACCTTCGACTCAAAAATCATCACGTTTGGTGAAGGCATCAAGAAACAAGATGTTAATCCGAATGTCAATCAATCCGAAAATCCACTTATTGCTGATGCAAAAGCACGTTCAGCATAGGAGATCTCATGCCTACTTATACCGAACCAAAATATTTGTCTGATGTGCTGCTTGTTGAAGTTAAAGCTGGCTGGACAAAACAGAACATTGTGATTGCTGCAACCACAACTGCTTTAGCGATTGGCACAGTATTGAGCAAAACCGCTGCGGGTATCTATCAACCCATTAACTTTGCGGCCAGTGACTCAACCAAAAATGCTGTCGCCGTACTAGCGTCATCGGAAGCTATTTCAACGGGTCAACAAAAAGCTGTGGCGATTGCCCGTGGTGCAACAGTCTCAAAGAACAATCTGGTGTGGCCAGATGGTGCAACTGAAGCACAAATCACGGCTGCACTGGTTCAGCTTGAAGCACTGGGCATTGTTGCTCAAAACACTTATTAATTTGATCTGCGAGAAAAATCATGAATTTAGCTGATTTATTTACACCGAGTACTTTAACCAAGGCAATTAATGCATTGCCTAAACCACCTACGGTATTGGGCGACAAGAAAATCTTTAAGGTGATTCCAGTTAAGACATTGACGGTCACCATCGAATCAATCAATGGCAAATTGGTATTGGTGAGTAACACGGATCGTCGCGGTGATCCTGATGTCAAAGGCAGTTCTAAGCGAAAACGTCGTACGTTTGAAATTCCACATTTGCCAAAATCTGCAACCATTTTGCCTGATGAACTTAATGTACAGGCATTTGGTGAAGATGCCAGTCAAGGAACTGAACAAGCCAAGGTCATTAATGACAAGCTACAAAGCTTAAAAAATGACATTGAGACCACCAAAGAGTTTCATCGTGTTGGTGCAATTTCTGGAATTATTCTGGATGCCGATGGCACAACCGTTATTTATAACTTGTTTGATGAATTTGGTGTCACACAGAAGAACATTAATATCCAGTTTAGTGTTGATGCGACTGATATCCGTAAACAAGTGTTAGATGGTAAGCGTCATGCCCAGAAAAAGCTGGGTGGTGCTTTAGTTCGCGAATGGGTTGCTTATTGCTCATCAACCTACTTTGATGCCTTGACCTCTCATCCAAATGTGAAACAAGCCTATGCCAATTGGCAAGCAGCAGAAGATCGTTTGGGTGGTGATAATCGATCAGGCTTTACCCATGCAGGTGTGACATGGATTGAATATGAAGTTGAAGTCATGGCAACTAATGGTCAGGTGACTAAATTTATCCCTGATGGTAAAGCTCGTCTGGTTCCGATTACTGATGATTTGTTTGCAACCTATCTTGCACCTGCGAACTACAACGAAGCGGTTAATACACTTGGCTTAGATATCTATGCCAAAGCTGAAGAGCGCAAAATGGGTAAGGGTTGGGATTTAGAAGCTCAATCAAATCCTCTTTCTGTATGTACTGCGCCTGATGCCCTTGTGACATTTACAGCAACCTAATAACCCCCAGCGACCTGATCAATTACTTAGGTGTTGATCAGGCTCTAGTAACCTTGGGCAAGTTACTGGTGACATAAATAGCCCACCTAATTTTGAGGTGGAAGGATGAGCTACTGTAACGTTGATGACGTTTTAAAACAGATACCCGCTGACACTTTACGAGTTTTGACCAACGATGATCCGTCTGAGACTGATTATCGAGTTGATCTTGTCGATGATGCAATTGCGGATGCTTCAGAGAAAATTGATGCAGCTTTACGTGGTCGCTATAGCTTGCCACTGACTCAACCATCAACTTTTTTAAAAAGTATTGCGGTGGATCTGGTGCGTCATCAACTGTATATGCGACGTCCTGACGGTGGTGATTTACCTGATGGCGTAGTTCGGGCCTTTAAAGCAGCCAATGACAATCTGAAAGAAATTTCCAAAGGCAATCTATCTTTAGGCATTAAAAATAGTGATCAGGCTCAACCTGAAAATGGGCCTTGGCGCGTCAAAGCACCCAAGCGTCGTTTTGATGGGGGGCTTTAATCATGTCGATGACTCAGGACATCATTGATGATTATGTCGCTCGCATTAAAGCAGCACATGCAATTTTGTCTGTCATTCAAACACCAGACAATCCATCGAATTATGCACTTAAACACCCAGTGGGCGAAATTCTGGTGCAATACACCAGTAGTGATTTTGCTGAACCAGATAATACGGGTGGAAATTATCCAGGTGCGCCATTGATAGATCGTCCACAACGTCGCCGCGTCAATATTCAACTGACACTCGTCCTTCGCTCCCTAGGTGGTGCGAATGGTACCACGCAAGTTTTGGACAGTGTCCGAGACTGTCTTAAGAAATTCCGTCCACGTCATTGCCTCACTCAAGTGTATTTCTTGGGTGATGGTTTTATCTCTGAAAAACAAGGCATTTGGCAGTATGGACTTAGAACAGCCGTCGAGCTGTGGGAGCAGTAATTATGTCTGAACAAGACCAGAAAGTGAAAACAGTCAAAGTAAAGTTGCTGGCTGATCACATCCATGCGGATATGGCATATACCGCTGGTATGGAAATAGAAGTGCCTGAAGCTGATGCAGATTGGCTTAAAAATTTAAAGATTGCTGAAGATGTGGTCACGACTAAAACAGCCACGACTAAAGCTGTGACAACTGAGGAGAAATAAACATGGCTGATATGAAAGATTTTAGCTTTCAAGGCCCAATTTACTTGGGTGATAACGTCAATGGTAAACCACAAAATCTACGTTGGGTGGGTGATCAATCTTCTTTGAATCTGGCAATTACAGCAGAGTTTGAAGAGCGTAAAGAAAACTATACGGGATTACGTACCACATCTGTACGGTTAAAACAGTCATCAGCAGTTAATCCTGAACTGGTATTACGATATGTGTCGCCTGATAATATTGTTTTAGGTGTACACGGAAAATTGTCAAAAAAAATAGCGGGAACTGTTACTGCTGAAACTTTCCCTTCTGCATTGGCTACTGATGCCTTGGTTCTACTAGATAAAGGTAGCGTCACCAATGTCGTTTTAACTGACAGTAAAGCAACACCGACAACGCTGTTACTAGGCACTCATTATCAAATTGAATCTGCTGCATCAGGAATGATTCGATTAATGGATGTATCCACTCTGACCCAGCCGATCAAAGCGGCTTATAGTTATGGTGCTTCAACAAACGTTTCAATTTTGACTTCTACACCGCCAGTCAAATATTTGTTTATGGAAGCAATCAACACAGTGGATGGTAAACGAGCGCGTGTCCATCTATACAAAGTGCAATTTAATCCTCTCTCAAGCCTGCCACTAACCAATGAAAATTTAGCTGATTTTACTTTGGGTGGAAGTTGTTTGTCTGATGCCAATAATCGTCTTGACGATAGTCTTGGCCCATTTGGTCGTATTGAGTGGCTTGATTAAGGAGAAAAGTTGTGGCGAAAACAGTGGAACCTGATCGCCAAGATACTTCAGCAGCGCAAGCTGCTGAAGATTTAAATATCTTGATGCCGAATAAAACGATTCCTTTGGCTGGAGAGAATATTGAAGTCAAAGAATATCCGTTTATGGTCTGGCTTAAATTAAAGCCGAGATGTCACGGACTTGTTGAAGATTTAGCAGAATTTATAGAGCGTGAAAACGATATTCTAACTGACGAGCTGCTTGAATTTTTTGAAAATCATTTTCAGTTTATGACAACGCTACTCTGTGAAAGTATCAATCAACCTGTGGAGTTTTTAGAACAGCTTGGTGATGAAGAGATGAATTTATTGCTAATGAACTGGTGGGTGGTCAATAAGCATTTTTTTCTAAAAAGCGCGAATCGTCTGCTACGCGCCAAGGCTCTCAAAGATCAAATATCAGATGGGCAGACATTATCCAACAGCTTATCTCACACGGACATAATCGAATAGACATCGAGCAGCATTATACCCAGCGTCAAATAGAGCTTTATTTTCAAGCGATTCAACGTGAAAAAAATCACCATAAAGCCGACATGATTGAGGCAGTCAATCAAGGCTTTGGTGGTGGTAAAGAACTCGGTAGCTATATTAAAAAATTGAGAGGATCGTAGTTAACAAGTTTTAAACTGCTTTAAAAGAAGCCTAACCAATATATCGCCATACTGGCGATATATTTTTTTAAGGCAGCAGAACATGGCGGGTAAAAATTTAAAAGTCGCGTTACAGGTGCAGGCGGATTTAAATCAAGCCCGCCGTGAAGTCAAGGGCTTAAAAACAGACATTATCGAAACCACCAAAGCTGCGGAAAGTAATACTTCGGCTCAGAAAAAAACATCACAATCCGTTGCAATTACAGCCGATGAGATTAAGAAATTATCCAATGCTACCGACATGGGGGCTGGGATTAATCAGCTTAAAGGGTATGAAAACCAGCTCAATAAAACCAGTGTAGCATCCAGAGACGTAGCCAAAGCCAATGGTTTAATCGAAAACTCAGTCAAAAGCCTTACCCCACATTTACTTTCGCTGATTGGCGTGTCTGGCACTTTCATTGGTATTGCGGTTGATACGCTCAATAAGGCAAACAATATACAGAAGTACGCTACTTTGTCTGGCACAGGTGTAGAAGATTTTCAATATCAGGCTGCGGGTGCCAAAACCGTTGGCATTGAGATGGACAAGCTGGGTGATATTTATAAAGATGTCCGTGACAAGGTGGGTGACTTTATTGCCAATGGTGGTGGTGAACTACAGGATTTCTTTGAAAATGTGGCCCCTAAAGTCGGTGTGACCGCAGAACAATTTAAAAAGCTTTCTGGCCCTGAAGCATTACAGCTTTATGTAGATTCATTGCAAAAAGCTGGTGTCAGCCAAAATGAAATGGTGTTCTATCTTGAAGCAATTGCCAACGATGCCACACTACTTTTACCACTTTTACAAAATGGCGGCCAAGGCTGGAAAAAGTATGGTGATCGTGCCAAGGAAGCAGGCGCAATTTTAGGTAAAGACACTGTTGAGGATGCCAAAAAAGCCAAAGATGCCATCAATGTTTTTCATACCAATATGGAAGGTATGAGTAACAGTATGGTTGCCAAGTTTTCTCCAGCCATCGTGTTTGTCGCACAAAATCTTGATGTGCTGGTTAAGGCTTGTTTGATTCTGATTTCAATCTATGCAGGTCGCATGATCCCTGCTTTGACCGCAACCACAATTGCCTTTATTGCTGGACGTATTGAGGCTGCACGCTATCAACTTACGCTTGCATCGATGGCAGGTGTAGCGACTACAACCACTGTACGTCTGACCGCATTACGAACTATTTCTAGTTTATTAGTTGGTGCTGGTGGTTTACCCGGACTGGCCATTGCTGCTGCGGGTATCGCTGCAAGCTTTTTACTACTTGATGATAGCTCAAGTCATGCAACCGATAGTCTGGATGATCAGACTAAATCTGTGGCTGAATTGGTGGCTGAATACAAAAAACTGGATGATGTTCAGAAACGTATAGCAACACGTCAGGCTTCTGAAAAACAGGATGATTTATCCACAAAATACAGACAACAGCGTAATGAGTTGCTGGGTTTAGTCGATGCAATTACACGCAACTCTTCAGCCAGTGACAAAGACCGCCAGAAAGCCTCTCAATTATTTGAGCAATATCGCGCGGGTCAGATTACTGCGACTCAATTGGCGAACCAGATCCAGAATTTAACCAGTGTAAATGAAACGGCCAAAGGTTCGATTGACCGTGTTGCAACATCGACAAATAAAGCAAAATCAGAACTAGAACGACAAAACCAGATCATTGACGGTTACTCTGGTAAAGCGAATACTGCTGTCACTGCAACAGATAGCTGGACTGGTAGTGTGAATAATTTGACCAAGGCCTATAAGGAGTTGGTCAAATCTATTCAGAATGACATTATTGGCAATGCGTATCAAATTGCTCAAATGAAAGCTGGTGTTGATCCAGAAGTTGCTGCTAGAAATGCCAAGACGGTAGCAGATTTAAATGCTGATCCAAAATCTACTCAGACATGGTTTAGAGCACCAGATGATTTAGCCAATGCCAATGCTTTAGCGGTGAAAACTGAAAAAGAACGCGCAGATTTAGAGGAAAAAATCACCAAAAATAAAGAAAAACAAAAAGAGGCTGCCAAACAAACAGCCAAAATTAATTCAACTGTTTTGGCCTATGCTCAAAAATATAATTTTGAAGGTCTTGAACAACAATATAAATTACCAAGAGGGTTGCTTGCAGCTACAGCAATGCAAGAATCTGGAGGTAATCGAAATGCTCTAAGCCCAGCGGGTGCAGTTGGTTTAATGCAGTTGATGCCAGCAACCGCACAACGATTTAAGGTTACTGACCGTACTGATGTGGCGCAATCTGTTTTAGCCGCAGCAAAGTATTATCAGTTTTTACTTAAAAAATTTGATGGTGACCTGGATAAGGCTATCATGGGTTATAACGCTGGTGAAGGAAATGTAGATAACGGTAAAGCATACGGTTTTAAAGAGACTCAGAAATATCTACCATCAATAAAAAAATATCTAGCTGGTTATAATGGATTGCTAGATGAAAATGCTCAATCCAATCTAAGTAAAATGCTTGCAGCTGAAAATGAATTTCAAAAAAAACAGAAAGAGCAAAATGAAAAACGTATTTCACTACGTGAATCACTCTATACCGAAGAAGAAAAACTGATTGCAGAACATAATAAAAAAGTCAAAGACATTACTGAAGCTGGTTTCTCACCAGAAGAAACCAAGACATTATTGGCCAAAGAAAATCAACGCTATGAGGAAGCATTCACCAAACGTACCGAGATATTTAAACGTATGCAGGACGCATTGCCACAATTGCAGCAAAGTTGGTTAAAAGCCAATGGTAAAGATTTAGAAGCAGATCTGGATGCAATTGAGGAAAAATGGAAACCAGCGCAAAGTGATTTAGCCAATTTATTATTAACTGAAACTGACCCAGCCAAGGCTGCACAATACCAACAACTATTATTTAAAATCGACTTTGTCATTGATAAAGAGCAAATTACATTGCAATTTAATGATGCGATGAAGCAACTCAATGATTTACAGAGTTTAAGACAGCAAAAACAGGATAATTTAAAATTACAATTTGACTCTGGCCAGATATCACAACATCAATATGCTCAAGGCTTAAAAGCAATTGATATAGAAATGAAGCCACAACTTCAAGGCTTGATTGAATTGGCAAAACAGTTGGCGATCAGTTTAGGTGATGCTTTCTCTGTAGAGAAACTCAATGCAATGAATATTGAGTTGAACAAGACCGATACAAGTTTCAGAAAGTTTTTGCCAACCATTGAGCAGATTCAGGAAAACATTGCTGGAGGTATGACGAACGCAATCATGGACTGGGCAGATGGTACGAAATCTGCTGGAGATGCTTTTAGACAGTTTGCCTCTGATTTCTTGCGTGAAATCGCACAGATGATTTTAAAACAGATGATTTTTAATGCAGTCAAGGCTGCATCATCTTATATGGGATATTCAGATGGTGGTCTCGTCACAGGTTATTCAACGGGTGGTTATACAGGTGTCGGTGGTAAATATGAACCCGCTGGTATCGTACATAAAGATGAGTTTGTCATTCGTAAAGAATCTACAAGCCAGTCCGGGGCCAAGGAATTTTTAACCTATTTCAATCGTTACGGCATGCAGGCCTTAAATCAGTTTAAAAATAATGGCTATGCAGATGGTGGGCTGGTCAGCGCACCAAATATCGCATTGCCAAATATTCAAGCTCCTAAGCTGAATGACCCTGTTGCTCAAATTGGTCAAGCCAGCAGTTTTAGTGCAAACCAGCAATTCTTGCTGGTTGATGATCCTAGCCGTTTGAGTGACTATATTAAGTCAGGTGAAGGTCAGGAAACCTTGGTCGTAATGATGAGTCGAGATCCAGCCAAGTTCAAAGCAGCATTGAAGATTGGTGGCTAAAACCTTTAAACCAGTTTAAAAGACCATTCCCAAATATACCGCCACAATTGGCGGTATGTCTTTTTATGGGTATATGTCATGCCGAATGCAGTTGGTTTTGTCGATAATAGTGGTGACACACTCGCACACTACAAAATGCTGGATAAGATCCGCGAGGTTGCTGTTGCTTCAGGTTTTTGGACAGTAATGCGCTATGACACATCGATTGCGAATCGTGAACTCATTTTAAAAGGTCAGGGTTATTCTGGTACTGAAGAAATTTATGTGGGTGTACGCACCTATCAGGATGCTTCAGCAGATTATTACAACCTTTGTGTTGCAACATTTACGGGTTATGTACCTTCCAATACGTTTGATACTCAACCTGGTGTCCGCCTCTCGGGTGTGCCAGCGCATAACCAACGCATTGACTACTGGCTCACAGTGAATCCGCAGCGGATCGCTTGCTGTATGAAAGTGGGTACACCAGTCTATGAACATTTTTATATTGGTAAGTTTTTCCCGTATGCTCGTCCTTCGCAATACCCATATCCAGTTATCTGTGGCGGCATGTTAAATGGTGCAGCCACCACTCGTTTTTCAGATACATCACATTCCATGCCTTATAAAGGAAATCGCGTGAATTTAGGCATGCGCAGTAATAACGGATATATACAAGCTTATTCATACCCTTGGCAAAATTTAGTTTTGGCAGGATCCACTCAACTTAGAGACACAGGTGATTTTTATCCGCTTTTAGCTGTTGAATTAAATGATAACAGTTCGAGCATATGGGGCATGCTAGACGGCATTTACTATATATCAGGATTTAATAACATTGTTGAAAATACTCTGCATGTAGATGGATTCGATTTTGTTATTTTTCAGGACGTATCAAGAACTGGTTTTAGTGATTATTGCGCAATGAGGTTAGATCTATGAGTTATCACACGGGCACTGTAAATACGCTCAATGATTTAAAAAGTGCAATTGAGTCTGTTTGCCAGGCAGAAGAATGGTCTTTAAGCAATGGAATTTTATCTAAAGACTCAATGCATATTCGATTTTCAGTAGAAACTGTTAATGCAACTAACGGCGGTGGCTCTGGCACACTATTGCTTTTATACGCGGGCACTGGGTCAAATGCGGGTGTATTAACTGGACAAGCACAACTTCCCGTTGCGATTGGTTCTCGCTTGATTGCTAATGTAATTACACCGCTTATATTTCCGTTGAAATATCGTATTTTTTGCTTTGCACGTGAAGTTTATGTCGTTATTGAATATGACGTTCAAAAATTCCAATGGTTAGCATTTGGTAAATCAACCGTAAATGGTTTACAAGGCTCAGGCAATTGGATCAGTGGCTGTTTATCTCGATATTTTCGTCCTGGTGTGAGCAGCATGCAAAATTCTTTTGATATAAGCATAAATGGCGGTGGTGACAACTCTGGTATGACATCAGGTGCAATGTTTTATAATCACTCGGTTTGGAGTGGTGCAGCAAAAAATGACATGGTCGATCATGGCTTTGATGGGGTTAGTGATTGGCGGACGTATGTTGGGAGTTCGCGTGTAGGTATTACTGCTTTACGTCCACTTTTAGAAATACAGCCAAACAGTTGGAATAGTGAGGCTGTACTGTTACCCATTCGTGAGTATTTTAAACGCTCTGAAAATAAAGTTTCTTTAATTATTGACTTAGAGCATGCAAGACATACACGGATTGATAATTACGAACCAGGACAAATTATTACACTCGGTAATGACCGCTGGATGATATTTCCGTGGACTCAAAAAAACACGAATAGCCGTAACGGTGGTACTGCTATTGATCATTCAGGCACATTTGGCTGGGCGATTCGTTACGAAGGAAGCTAAATGAGTATTTTACAAGTTCAAAAAACTCGACTTACCCAAGGTGGCTTAAGCAATAATTACATCAGTAATAATCTTGATTTATTCGAACAAGTTATTGAGCCAAATGTATCAAATACAAGTCGTTTAACAGAAGTTGTGAAGTATCAAAGCAATTTGCCTGTTGCTGCAAATGGTCGTGCTATTCAATACGTCAAAACCAATAGCTATTTTGACGATTTTTATAACCGTATTCATATTTCACCGAGTGCGTTAGAGCTGGGAAACGTTGCATCAGAGCAAGTCAGCACATTCAATCTCTGGAATGCATACGTGGTTTCAAAAACCCTTCAGTCAATCGATGGTATTGAAGAAGGATTAAATGTATCTGGTCAACCTAATGTTCCCTTAAAATTTGCTGCGCTTCAGGAACGCACTTGGAATGTCAATATTCAACCTGATGGGCCTGCGACCATTGATGTAAGTCTGACTTGGCAGTTTGGTTCTGATCAAGCAGTACTTCGTATTACAGGTACTCGGATTATTGCGCTGAGCTGGTTAATTGACTGGACAAAACCAGTCAATGAGTCTTTACAATGGCTGACTGATATTTTGCAAAGTCAGACGGGTTACGAGCAACGCCGCAGCTTACGTGTTGCGCCTCGTATTACTTTTGATGCAGATATTCTGGTCTATGATCAGGAACGTCAATATTTTGATTTAGCCATGATTGGGTGGAGTGCAAAAACTTTTGCTATGCCAGTATGGCCACAGCAGCAATGGTTAAATCAAGCACATAATATCGGCGCTTTAGTTATTTACTGTGACACCACCAATCGTAACTTTAGAGCTAATCGTCTTGCGATGCTGCGTGGACAAACTGCTTTTGAAAGTGAAACTGTAGAAGTTGCAACAGTGCTAAATGATCAATTGATTCTGAAGCGGCCACTTCAGCAAAATTGGCCACGTGGCACATGTTTATCTCCAGCTGTGACAGTTCAACTCAATGATCAACCTCAGTTGACCAAGCGTACAGATCGGATGATGCGGACGCATCTCACACTAAATGTGATTGAACCCGTCGATCACCCAGAGGCTTTACCTGCCACAATTTATCGAAATTATCCTGTATTGATTGATGCACCAAACGAGTCTGAAGATCTGACTCACTCTTATGAACGTTTAATGAGTCAACTGGATAATAAAACTGGATTAAGGCTACAGCGAGATAATGCTCAAGCGGCATTCTCAATTTATCAGTATGCGTGGATGACTTCTGGTCGTGTGTCTCAATCCAATCTACGCAGTCTATTTTATGCCTTGCGTGGCAGTCAAAAAGCACTTTGGTTACCAACTTTCTCAGATGATTTAACCGTAAAAGCCGTGATTGTGGCCAGTGGTCAGACATTGGACATTCAATGGTGCGGTTATACCCGTTTTGCGCTTGGTCAGTTAGGTCGTCAGGATATTCAAATCATTTTAAAAAATGGCACGGTTTTATACCGCCGTATTACTTCAGCATCTGAAGTAGATAGCTCGACTGAACGTCTGGCTGTTGACCAGAACTTTTCAACTCTTATTAATCCTGGTGATATTTTTCGTATCAGCTTTATAAGCCTATGTCGTTTATCCAATGACACCGTAGTTTTTGAGCATATCAATGACAGTGATGGCATTGCTAAATGCTCAGCTACTTTCCGTGGAGTGCGCGAATCATGAGGAATAAGCTATGAGTTTTTCAGAATATGAAACGTCTTTGCAAAATGCACGACCAATCCGCCTATATCAGTTTCAGCGTGGCCCAATCAAATGGGGTTACACCAATGCAGACCGAAATATTACGCATCAAAGCATTGTATTTAGAGCGATTGAAGGTGGTATTAGTGATGACGGTATCCGTCAGACCGAAGATACGGTATCTGACTCCATCACACTAACAGTGGCATCAACTCTTGATGTAGCACAAATGTACCGCGTCGTTGCACCTGGACAAACCATCACGGTCACTATTTTTGACCTACATTATGGTGACAATGGTTATTTAGTCGTCTGGATGGGTTTGATTTCTGGTGTTCGATTCAAAAATGAAATATCTGCTGAGATTCAGTGTCAAACCTTGGCTGCATCACTTGAACGTACAGGATTAAGAAAAACCTGGAGCCGTATTTGCCCACATCAGCTTTATGACGATGCCTGTCAGGCACCTCGAAATAGTTTTAAAGCAGTTGGTCTTATTGATCGTATAGATGCAGTCAGTATTGGCTTTGCAAATGCAGCTGCTCAACCTGATGCTTATTACGCTGGTGGTTATATCGAATGGGCATCGCAATATGGGCTAGAGCAACGTGGTATAGAACTACATCAAGCCGATCTTTTGACTATTTATAGTGGAACACAAGGATTATCCATAGGTCAGGAAATTTCAGTCTATGCAGGTTGTGACCGTTTATTTGCAACCTGCCAATCAAAATTCAATAACAGCATCAACTATGGTGGCGCACCTTTTATGCCTGGGAAATCACCTTTTGATGGCACGCCAGTTTTCTAGGAGCAAATAAAAATGTGGGTTCAGATTGCTCTATTTGTTGCATCGTTAATTATTAGCTATGCACTACAGCCAAAGCCTCAACGTCAAAAACCAGCAGCTTTTGAAGACTTTGATTTTCCAACTGTAGATGACGGTACTCCACAAATTGTGGTTTTTGGTGATGTATGGCTAACAGACTGGACAGTGATTGGTGTAGGTAATTACCGTAATGAGACTATTGTTGCCAAACAAAAGGGATTATTTGGCAGTAAAAAAGCGGATGCAGGATTTCGCTATTTCATGTCGATTCATATGGGACTTTGTCGTGGTATCGATGACATGGTGGAAATAAAAGTTTCAGATCGTACTGTCTGGACTGGACATATCAGCACTTCAAATAAGTCGGTATTACAGATAGATCAGCCAGAGATTTTTGGAGGAGATAAAGGTGAAGGCGGAATTGTTGGTCAACTTACTATTTTAAAAGGTGCATCAGATCAGCCAGTTCTTAATGAGCTAGCCATGATGTACGGTACGGTTGTGCAAAATGGTTACTACTCCACCATCAACAATGGATATTATGGAACTTCCCAAATTTGGGTTCCTCCTGTTGTTCAGTCAGCAATTGTTCCTGCATATCGCGGTGTAGTTACTTTCTTCTTTGATGGATTAATTTGTTCAAACTCTCCTTATCCAAAGCCCTGGTCATTTCGAGTACGTCGTACAGAATCAGGATGGGACGGTTCTGTTTGGTACGCTGAAAAAGCCACAATTTGGATGAGTGATAACACAATCAAGGCAATGAATGCTGCGCATATACTGTATGAAGCTCAAACTAATCGTATTTGGGGGCGTGGTTTCTCAGCAAGTCAGCTTGACTTAGACAGCTTCAAATCAGTCGCGGACCAACTTTTTACAGAGAATTTTGGTATCTGTCTGGCATGGCGTAGACAGGAAAATCTGAATGAATTTATTCAACAGATTATTAATCAAATCGGCGCTGCAATGTTTGTAGATCGCACAACTGGATTGTGGAAATTGGTCTTAATCCGCGATAATTACAATGTGGCAAATTTGGATAGCTATGACTATAGCAATGGTCTTCTTAGTGTTGAGGACGATAATAACTCCTCAACTGATGTAGTCACTAATCTGAGTTTCGTGACATATCGAGATCCAATTACCAATCAGGATTTACAAATTCGTGCTGAAAATTTAGCTGCTATACAGAAGCATGGCGCAATACAGGAAAGTAAAACTTATTCTGGCATTCCTACAGCTAACTTGGCGGGGCGTATTGCTGCAAGGGATATGAAAATTGCTCAGTCTAGTTTAAAGCGTTTTAAGCTGGTTTTTGATCGTCATGCTTATCTCATCCAACCTGCATCTGTATTTAAAATCTCTTTACCAGAACGAGGAATTGAATCGATTGTTGTTCGTGCGGTTCGTGTTGAACATGACAACGTCACTAATGGAAAGATAACGGTAACCGTTGTTCAAGACGTATTTGGCTTGCCTTCAAGCAACTATATTAAAGAACAGCCGAATCTATGGCAGCCACCTAGTAGTCAACCTTTACCAATAGTCAATCAAACATTATATGAAGTGCCCTTTGCTGAGTTGCTTTCAGATTTTACAGTTCAGCAATTACAGCAAATGTCGAATCAAGCTTACGTTGGTGTTGTGGCTGAACAACCAGGTTCTTTACAACTTGATTTTACAATTTTGGGTAAAGTCCAAAATGAGACAGCTTTTGAGAACCTGGGCACAGGTGATTTTTCATTTGTATCAGCATTTACCACTGCAATTCCACAAACTGCACAGGCTGTGACATGCACACTCACGAAAGTAATTAATAAGAACGTTCAAGTCGGTGATCGAGCTTTTATAGATCATGAGATTGTAAGAATCGAAAGCATTGATCGAACTACAAATTCAATGACATTGGCGCGTGGCTGTATTGACACAGTTCCAATGCCACATCCTGCGACTGCGCTTATAAAAGTATTTAGCAATGTCTCGAATGTTGCTAATCGTCTATTTTATAGCGATGACCATGTTAATTTTAAAATGATTACCAGAACATCTCAGGGTGAGCTTAATACAGCGTCGGCCACTGCGATTAATTTAACGCTGCAACAACGTCTTGCAAGACCTTATCCCGCTGGGAACGTTCAAGTGAATGGACAGTATTTCCCATCACAAACGACGGGTGACATTAACTTAAATTGGCAACATCGTAATCGGTTACTACAAACAGGTAGGATTCCCAGCTTTAACGATGTAACCACGTCTGCTGAAGAAAATACAGCTTATAATTTCCGTGTTTTTGACAGTGAAAACACTCGGATTTTTGAAAAAAACAATATCCAAGATACACACTACACATGGGCTGTACCCAAAATATTTGATGGTGAAATGGAAACAGTCTTGGATATTCCGATGACTGGATCAAATAACAGTCAAAGTTTTATCGATGTGTCTGAAAATGCTTATCCAGTACAAAATAATTTTGGTGTGTTGATTAAAACTGATGCTGAAGCGACTGGCGGCTCAAGTGCTTTCTTTAACCAAGCGATACTTAAGACCAATAACGAAGCAGCCAAGCTTGATATTTACAGCGATGACCATTGTATCGAGATGCGTTTAAAGACGGCCCAGCAGACCGATTTTTTGGGTGATGATCCAAATATACTGTATATCAGGGTTTATCATGAACGTTCACCAAATGAAAATATCAGCATTGAATATCTGGTCGGAGTTCAGGCCTATAAAGACAAGATCCGGATTGCAGTAAATGGTACTTTTTTAAGTAATGGCAGCTCAGTTCCCAAAACAATCAGTTACACAGCACAAAATTTAAATCCTGATACTTACTATGATATCGCGGTGCAGTGTATGAATAATGGCACAGTCAACATTGACGGCACAGATATATCTGTTGGCCTGATTACAGTGTTTTTTAATGGTATCGAAGTCCACTCTGATATTTTACATATCTTGTCATGGGGTTATCCATGTGGTGTGCGTTTGAACTTATCACCTAATTATCAACTTGGTAGCAAAGTTGCATTAAATGGATTACGTATCACAAAACGTAGTGGTGGACGATATAGTGCTGACTATAGTCCTGTAGCATTTGAAAAAGGTTCTTCTGATCCATATTGGAATAATGTAGTTCTGCTACTGCCAATGACGGGTAGTAATAACCAGCATGATTTTTATGATGTATCAAACAATCCAGTTTCAATGGTTTCTACTGAGATGGTATCAACACAAAGCTCTAACAATGCTCATGGTGGATCAGCAGCCTACTTTTATCAGCCAATGCTGAAAGTTGAACATCAAAATATTTTTAACTTACGCGATAGAAGTTTCATCATTGAAGGACGTGTGCAATGCGGTGCTGGAGAGATTCTTCAAGTTTCTTCAGCCATGGCTTTAACTATAGATCAGTACGCATTTACTTTAAGCAACTACGACTCACCATCGATTCAAAGTATCACAGTACCTCTTTTAGTGGGGGTAAATCCGGATTGGTTACCAAACGAATATTTTAAATTCAAAATCGTTCGTGATGCGGTTACAGGCATTACTACGCTTTGGTTCAATGATAAAAATGCTTCAGGTGAACTCAATCCTTCGCTTTCATCAGCGCCTGATATTTTGATTGGTTTTGCAAATGCAAATAAAGGCTCATTTAATGGACTTAGCATCAAAACAGCAGATTCAAATGCAGAACTTATTCCAAATGTAAAAAATCCAGTGAGGATTGAATTAGAGACAGAGCGAGATGGTGTTACTAGTTTTCAGGCAGTAATTGCAACTGTAGAGGTGAAGTAGCTTTAAACCAGTTTAAAAGATTTGGTGCTGATCTAAATCTACTCTTAAGGCTCTTAGATTGTTTGAATTTTTAAAACATCAATTTTTGAGTCGTGGAGGTGCATCATGTAAACGCACAATTCATTAATAACTTATCTACTAATACTGGGAGCTACTTGCTACGCAAATAGAAAGTAGCTCTCATGACAGTCTGAGTGTCATAAGCAAGCCTAGCAATCGGGATCACGATAGCTTGAGCATACAAAAATGAAAAGCTTTTGCACAAGGTGAAACTATCAGCAGTGATGAAAAGTCAAAAAGCAAAATTTCTAATGAAATTGTGATTACCAATTTTTAAACGAGTTTAAAAGACCAGTTCTTTTGAACTGGTCTATCTTTTTCTCATTGATTTAAATGAGTGAAAATAATGCCTGCTGCAAAACTAAATTTAAAAATAGAACAAGGTGCAACCTTTAGACAGAAATTCGACTGGAAAGCAAATGGATTGCAAGTCAATTTGACAGGATTTTCAGCGCGAATGCACTTACGACAACCAATTGAGTCAACTACCGTTATACATGAATTAACTACAGAAAATGGTGGTATCCGTTTTATTGATCCAGAAAATGGCAAAATAGAGTTATTTATCTCAAATATAGATACTTCAAAATTTAATTTTTCAACATGTGTTTATGATTTAGAAATGGTTGCACCAAACACAGATGTAACCAGACTGATTGAAGGTACCATTACTTTGAGTAAAGAGGTGACTCGATGAGTAGTTCTATAAGTGTAGATACGACTGTTACTGAAATCAGTAATGTTGATACGACTGTTACTGAAATCAATATTGTAACGACGGGCCAACAAGGACCATCTGGCCCAAAAGGTGACCCTGGTGATTTTGATGCTTCGATTGTTGAAGATATGCAACATCAAGTTGATAATCTTGAAAATGAAGTAGTTCAAGTTAAAAATTTAGCTCAAAGCAACGAACTGAAAATATCTACAAAAGCGGATCATGTAGAACTTAAGCAAGCACAAAATCAGATTGACGAAAATCGATTAGCTTTACTCACAAAGGCTGATCAACAAGCTTTAGCAATGCTTTCATCACTAGTGGGTACAAAAGCAGATCAAGCATATGTTCAACAACAAATAGCGAGCTTGGTTGGATCTGCGCCTGAAGCTTTAAACACAATATATGAATTGGCTGCTGCAATTCAAAATGAGCAAGACATTCTTGATATACTAAATCAGTCAGTTGCGAATCGAGTCCGGTTTGATGTAGCGACTCAAGTACTAACTGAGCTTCAGAAAGAAAATGCTAGAACAAATATTGGTTCGGAGGCAATAGGTACAGCACAACAACTAGTGAGTCAGATCACAGCAGCGAGTATTGGTGCAGCTACCGCAGCACAAGGCGCACAAGCAGATACTGCATTACAGAGTGATGATGTAGCACCAGTCGCTTTGTTGGGTTTATTCTCAAGCTTAGCTGGACAGTCAAAGATATTTGATGTTGTATTTAATGCATACAGTATTGGTTCTAATACAGCTATAGCTGCAACAGATACGTTGGGGCAGATGCTTGGGAAACTACAAAAACAAATTGATAGTATTGAAAGTGGATTTGATCAAGAACAAGTTGATGCAGAAATTAAAAAAAGTATCAATGTATCTCCGTACGAAGGTTATATAAAACCAAAATCATCAAACAATAGTATCGCAATTGGCGATTTATCTTTAGCTGATAATAATAGTATCGTTATCGGGAATAACTCAAGATCAACTTTCAATGGGGCTGTTTTTGGCAATACAAATAATATTACCTCATCTGGTAGTTTATGTGTTGGGAATAATAATATTATCGAAAATGGTGCTTATAATACGGTTATGGGTGTAAATTCTTATTGTATAGATTCATATAATATCATTAGCCTCGGTATTGGAAATTATTGTATTAATGGTGTACGTAGTGTCTTTTACGGTTCGTCGATATCGTCAGAAGACTCACAAAGCAATGTTTTTGTCGGAAATGGTATTAGTTCATCATATAATGCATCAAATAATGCAGCGTTTGGTAATGAAATTCAATTCATGCGGGACTGTAGTGACAATTTAGCGCTTGGTCGAAATATCACGCTTGGATCAAATTGTATCGGCGTGGGTAAATCAATTTCAATTGATACAGCATATGAATCTGTCTTCGCGTTTGGTAATGACGTAAATGCAACAGCATCAAATCAGGTGCAACTTGGAAATACCACAACAACCACTTACACTTACGGAACTGTACAAGATCGCTCAGATAGTCGTGACAAAGCCGATGTGTCTGAGTGTACATTAGGTTTAGACTTTATCAATCAACTCAAGCCCAAAAAATGGAAGTGGGATTATCGTGAAGATTACGTTAGAGCGCTTTATCCTCTTTTAAGACGTTCTGAATTTGAATCAGATGAATCTTATCAAATTGCAGAAACACAACGCATTCAGGCAATTGCAGAATTTTTTAGAAACCCGGAAAAAGATGGGTCTAAAACTAGAGAAAGATGGCACTACGGTTTAATTGCTGATGATTTAAAACAGACTCTTGATAATCTGGGCATCGATTTTGGTGCTTATCAAGATCACAGCATAGATGGTGGATTAGATGTGAAGACAGTTGGATATATCGAATTGATTGCTCCCATGCTCAAAGCAATACAAGAGCTTTCATTAAAAGTTAAAAAACTTGAGCAAAAATAAAAAAGCTTTTCAGCATGTGAAAAGCTTTTAAATGTCAATTATCTCGAAAAAACTCTAAAATTATCTCGGCGCGCATCACATTGGAGAATGAATAATCCTCTCCACATGGCGAGTGTTCAGTAATTGGATTTAGCAATTCTGACAAATTTAGTTGCATAGCATTACTCTATAGACTCACGCTTCAGACACTTTAGTCGTTTTGACGACACGTTTTTTGCTCGATTTTTTTTCAACAGGATCAAGCTGGTAGACGATTTCGTCGTCTTGGGTCTCTATCACAATTCGTTTTGGTAGGTTTTGATCGGCCAACGCCATCAAAATATGAGTGGCAAGTGCTGGTAATACACTTGCATTTAAAATGTGATCAACATTACGCGCACCACTATCGACTTCGGTACAACGCATCAAAATGAGTTCAACCACATCATCTGAATACTCCACCTGTGTACTGTACTGGGCCGTCAAGCGGTGGACAATTTTATCGAGTTTATGGCGGATAATCTGAATCAGTAACTCATCGTGCAATGGAAAATAGGGCACAATCCGCATACGTCCTAAAAATGCCGGTTTAAAGTGCTGATATAAACTTGGTTTAAGTTGTTCAATCAATTCTATCGCGCTTGGCCATTCCTCGACTGGGCGGTTAATACACGTTTTCATGATGCTGCTTGAACCCGCATTTGAGGTCAGAATGAGGGTGGTGTTTTTAAAGTCGATTAATCGGCCTTCACCATCCTCAAGCACGCCTTTATCAAACACCTGATAAAACAGCTCTTGAACATCGCTATGGGCTTTTTCAATTTCATCGAGTAATACCACGCTGTACGGATGACGACGCACAGCTTCGGTTAACACACCACCTTGACCGTAACCGACATAGCCTGGAGGCGCACCTTTTAGGGATGAAACGGTATGTGCTTCTTGGTATTCAGACATATTGATGGTAATCAGGTGTTGTTCACCACCATAAAGCTCATTTGCAAGTGCAAGTGCAGTTTCTGTTTTACCGACACCACTTGGTCCCACCAGTAAAAATACGCCTTGTGGCTTATTGGGATCTTCCAAACGAGCTTTAGAGGTTTTAATTCCCTGCACGAGTTGTTCAAGCGCATAGTCTTGTCCCATTACGCGCTGTTCTAATTTATCTTTGAGCGTCAGGATATGTTGAATTTCGTCATGCACCATATTACCCACCGGAATACCGGTCCAGTCAGAAATAATCTGGTTAATCATCTGTGCAGTCACACGTTCAAACACCAATGGCTCATTTCCCTGAAGCTGTTGTAAGCTACTACGCAATGGCAAAAGCTGAGCTGAATAATCTTCTAAATTTTGATTATTTTTTTGAATATCCTGAATTTTTTTAACCAGTTCAAGCTCCTGTTGCCAGCGTGCATGTACGGCTTGGATTTGATCATTTACGGTTTGAATATCCTGATTCAAGCTATTTAAACGCTGCTCATGTGCTGCAGAGTGACGATGCTCATGCGTTAATAAGTCATGTTCAAGCTGAAGATTATGCAGCTCGGCCTGTAGCTGATCGAGCATCACCGGCTGTGCATTTTGCGTCAGTGCGACACGCGCTGCGGCAGTATCGAGCACACTGATGGCTTTGTCTGGGAGCTGACGACCACTGATGTAGCGATGCGAGGCCTGCACGGCAGTCACAATCGCTTCATCGTCGATATGTAGATTAAAATGCTGCTGCATGACTGGAATCATGGCGCGCAGCATGTCAACCGCAACCTCTTCGGACGGCTCTTCAACTTTAATGACCTGAAAGCGGCGGCTGAGCGCAGCATCTTTTTCAAAATATTGTTTGTATTCTGCCCATGTGGTTGCTGCGATCGTTCGAAGCTCACCCCGCGCAAGGGCAGGCTTCAAAAGGTTGGCAGCATCATTTTGCCCAGCTTGTCCACCCGCACCAATCAGGGTATGCGCCTCGTCAATAAACAAAATAATAGGATGCGTCGAAGATTGAACTTCTTGAATCACTTGTTTTAAACGATTTTCAAATTCACCTTTTACGCTTGCGCCTGCCTGTAGCAGCCCCATATCCAAGGTATGCAAATGTACATTGAGTAGCGCACTCGGCACCTGACCTTGTGCAATCTTAAGTGCAAGACCTTCAACCACCGCGGTTTTTCCCACGCCTGGTTCACCAGTTAAAATCGGATTGTTCTGACGTCGACGCATCAAAATATCCAGCATCAAGCGAATTTCATTTTCACGGCCAATTACAGGATCAATTGCACCATTTTTGGCTTTATCGGTCAGGTTGATGGTGTATAAATCGAGTGCTGGCGTTTTTTGTTTGCTATCTGACGCTTTTGCAGGTACAGGATTAACGTCATCGTGATGAATATTTTCTGGGCTGTGTTCACATTCTTCGAGAAACTTATGTTTGAGTAATTCAACTGGAATATCCTCAAAACGTTCTGATGCACGAATCGCAATTTGATAAAGATCGGCTGCTGTTAATAGCGCGACCAATAAATGGCCACTTCGAATAATCGGGGTTTGATCTGCTGATGCCACTAACCAAGCCTGTTCCAATAATCGAACAATCGATTTTGAGAAAATTGGCGTGCGATTATTTCCCTTGGGCAGGGTGTTAAGTGATTGATTTAAATCACTTGAAAGTTCATCTAAATTAATTTTGTATTTATTTAGTAAAACTTTTAAATCGTTATTGCTGCTTTGATTTAAAAGCTCTAAAAACAGGTGTTCGATTTCAATTTCAAAGTTTTGTAACAAAATACATGAGTTTGCTGATTTTTCTAATGCTGTCCGAGAGTTACTCGATAATTTGGTAATTAGAATTTTTAAATTGCTCATCATAAATCTCAGGTCATTTTATTAATATTTACTAGAATTTTGAATAAGAAAATTCACATCTTCTAAAAAATAAAACACCATTTTTGTGTATAATTTATTGATTTTAAATAAATTATACTTTTTTAGGTGCGTTCTGCTTTTTTATTCTACCGAAAAAAAACATTAATGGGTAGATGAAGTTGATTGTATTAAACGCGCTTGTATTGATTATTGATTACGTGTTAAATAAAGTTTTAAAATAAATAGACAGATTAGTCTTGACGAGCTTGGTGTGTTTTTTGATAGAATCCGCACGTTCGAATTTTATAAAAATTGATGAGCAGATTTGTGATTGACAAAAAATTGTAATGTCTTTCCCTAAAAAATTTAAATGATTAAGAGGCATATTTTGAGAAAAAGTATTGTATTTTCAGTGATTTTAGTTGGCTTAACATTTTTAAATTCTGCTCATGCAAACGATGAAAGTATTAAGCTGAAAAAGAGCTGTATACGTGATTATCCGCAGGCTGCAGGGCAAACAGATCAAGCCCTACTTTCACTTTATGCACAAGTGTGTGATAAAAAAAATGCCGATCGTAAAAATGATTTATTGGCTCAGGCTGCCATGCGTTTTCATCAAATTGGACAAAATATGAATGCGCTGTATTTGGTTAATCAACTCAAGCAGCAGAATGTTCGCGGAAATCTACTCACAGACGTCACTTTCTTATCGAGTGTTGCGATTGCGAATGCAAGCTTGAAAGATATGCGTAATACCGAAATGCGTTTTCTCACTGAAGATACGACTTATCCACCCGCTAAAGAACTCGCTGACGCGATCAAAAGTGCTGTTCCTGCGCCAGATACGTCAAACCTCAAACCCATCACGGATGAATCACTCAGAAATAAAGCACGTGCCCAACGTGTAGCTGCAACGTCCAGCGCGAAGCGTTCTACCAGAAGTGCGCCTAAACCAAAAGCGTCAAGCCCGGCTCCAGCCAAAGCCGCGGCCCCCGCATCGAAATCAAGTGCAAGTCCATTTGATTCTTTAAAGTAATTTGACACAGGAAAATTGACCATGGCGAAAAGAGAAAGCGTACAAAAGAAGCTTCAACGAATTCGACCACCACGTGTACAACTCACCTATGATGTTGAGATTGGTGATGGCAAAGAAGCAAAAGAATTGCCATTTGTGGTAGGCGTAATGGGAGATTTTTCTGCGGCGTCAGAAGTTGAAAAAACAAAACTAAAAGATAAAAAATTTATTAGTGTTGATCTAGATAATATTGACGATGTGATGCAATCCATGGCGCCTCGTGCCGCGTTTGATGTAGGGAATACCTTAACTGAACAAGGCGGACGAATGCATGTCGATTTAACCTTCAATTCGATGGATGATTTCCGTCCAGAGCAAGTTGCTCAACAGGTTGAGCCGCTACGTAAGCTGGTTGAAGCGCGTGAGCGTCTGACCGATTTGCGTAATAAAATTTCGAATAATGAGCGACTTGAAGATTTACTCGATGAAGTGCTGAAAAACACTGATCAAGTGCGTAAATTAAGCAATGAGGTGGATCATGAGTAATTCACAACTGGCCAATACAGCGGCAGCAGTCGAGACTCAAAGTACACCTTTGCTCGATTCAATTGTCGAGCAAAGCCGTATTGCGCGTAATGATGAAGAGCATACACGTGCTAAAAGTCTCATTGGTGAATTAGCCAAAGAGGTGATGGCAGGTACCATTACTGTCTCTGAAAACATGACCTTGTCAATTGACAAACGAATTGCAGAGATTGATGCCTTGATTTCGCAGCAGCTCAGCGAAATTATGCATCATGAGAAGTTTCAAAAAATTGAATCGACTTGGCGTGGACTCTACTATTTCTGCCAAGAAACACCGTCAAATCCATTAATTAAAATCCGCATGCTCAATACCACAAAAAAAGAGCTGATCAAGGATTTTCAGGGTGCAACCGATTTCGATCAAAGTACCTTGTTTAAAAAGATTTATGAAGAAGAATACGGCTCTTTTGGTGGTGCACCTTATTCGGCATTAATTGGTGATTTCGAGTTTGACCGCACGCCATCGGATATGTATCTGCTTGAGCAAATTTCACATGTCGCTGCTGCGGCTCATGCGCCGTTTATTTCGGCTGCCGATCCAAATATGTTTGGATTAGAGTCTTATACAGATATTGATCGCCCTCGAGATGTATCGAAAATTTTTGAAACAGCCGAATACGTACAATGGCGTTCGTTTCGAGACAGTGAAGACGCGCGCTATGTAGCGTTGACGATGCCACGTGTTTTGGGTCGTCTACCGTATCATCCGAAAGAAGGTACCGCCACTGAAGGGTTTAACTTTGCAGAGGATGTGACGGGTCAAGATCACCACGATTATTTGTGGATGAACGCCGCTTATGCCTTTGGTACTCGACTCACCAATGCCTTTGATTTACACGGCTGGTGTGCAGCGATTCGTGGTGTTGAAGGTGGTGGACTGGTTGAAGGCCTGCCTGTACATACGTTTAAAACGCATGATGGTGAAGTGGCATTTAAATGCCCAACTGAAATTGCAATTACAGACCGTCGTGAAAAAGAGCTGAGCGATTTAGGCTTTATTCCGTTAGTACACTGTAAAAATACCGATTACGCTGCATTTTTTGGTGCGCAATCGACGCAAAAACCGAAAAAGTACGACAGTGATACTGCAAATGCCAATTCCGCATTGTCGAGTCAAATTCAATACATCATGGCCGTATCGCGTATTGCACATTACTTAAAAGCAATGATGCGCGATAAAGTCGGAAGTTTTGCTTCAGCAGGGAACGTAGAAGCCTTCTTGAATGAATGGCTGTCTCAGTATGTATTGCTTGATGATGGAGCTTCACAAGAAGCAAAAGCGCAATACCCACTTCGTGAGGCATCTGTAAAGGTTGTAGAAGATCCGGCACAACCGGGACACTACAAATCGGTGGTCTTTTTAAGACCACACTTCCAGCTGGATGAGTTGTCAGTTTCTTTAAGACTAGTCACGGAACTTCCGCAGTCCTCAAATTAGAGAACAGCTCATAATAACTTTAAATTACAATAGGATAATTTTGAAATGAAAGATATATACGTTCAATTTCGTGGTAAATACAAGGTGGACGGCGAGTCACGTGATGCTGAGCACAAAGACTGGCTAGAAGTCAATTCATGGGCTCATAACATTCGTCAGCCAAAATCAGCAACTTCAAGTAGTGTCGGTGGTCATACAGCAGAACGTGTTGAACACTCAGACATGCTCTTTGTAAAAGATTTGGATGCAACAAGTCCAAAACTTTGGGAAGCATGTTCAGCGGGTTACACTTTCGACGAAGTACAGATCGACTTTTACCGTGCCAATGGCGACAAACGAATCAAGTACTTGCAGATTAAATTGAAGCATGTCTTGGTATCAAGCGTGACACCAACTGTAAATGAAGAAGGTGTACCGACTGAAACGTTTGGTCTTAAGTACGCAGCAGTAGAGTGGACTTACAACCAGCAAGACATCAATGGTACAGCGAAGGGTGCCGTTACCAAGAAATGGTCGTTGTCTAACAACACCGCGTCTTACGCAGCATAATCCATTAACTTCGAGCTGGATAGAGAACAATTTCGATTGTTCTCTATCTGGTTTTTCATGTTTGAGAAAATGAATCTAGATCACTTATATCCATTTGGATTTCGTTCGACACTGTTTGATCGACTTGCCCCTGAACAAGAAGACTTAAGCGGTTTGTCCGTACAACAATTGCGCGAATCTGTGGCACGTGATTTAGAAGATTTGCTCAACAGCCGCATTGCAAAAATGGACCATGTCATGGATCACTATCCATTGGCTCAAAAATCTATTTTGCAGTTTGGCATTATCGACTTTGTGGGTTTATCGACAGCCAATCCAATGGATCGGGAAAAAATCTGTCAATCGATCGAACAATCGATTGCCGCACATGAGCCTCGCTTAAAGCAGGTCAAGGTCGAGATGTTGCTTGATGGTCATAATATGGGCGCATTGTGTTTGAGTATTCAGGCCTATCTGAATATCCACCCATTATATGAACCAGTGGTATTTGATGCCTTGCTGAAACCAACCACACAACAATATGTAATTTCTGCTCAAAGCTAAGTGGAGCTGCTGTGATAGAAGAACTTTTACCCTATTATGAAAAACAGCTTCAAGAGTTTGGTCAGCAATCGCGTGAGTTTGCGCAGAAATATCCTAAAATTGCACAGCGTCTCGCGCTCAATCAAGAACAGATTGATGATCCGCATATCGAGCGCTTGATTCAGGCCTTTTCTTTAATTGCGGCGCGTATTGATAAAAAAATTACAGACAGCCACGACATTTTTACCCGCTCATTATTTGAGGTGATGTTTCCGCAATATTTGCGACACTTTCCAGCCTGTAGTGTGGTGAGTTTTGATGATCCTCAGAAACTCAAACAATTGACCGAGCCACATCTTATTCCGGCACAAACACGTTTGAAATCGCGCAGCTTTCGAGGCGTGCAGTGCGAATTTAACACCACCTACGATGTACGCTTATTGCCCATTCAACTGGCACGGGTTGAATTTAAAACATTAGACAGTGCTCGTGCACACTTGAGCCAAAATGCTAGCTTTAATTTTCATTTTGATCTTTTGAATCCGGCGCAGACATGGCTGCTTGATGAACAATTACCGATTTATCTGGACAGTATTTCTAATTTTCCGCTTCAAGTACTCGATCAGTTATTTAAAACAGAGACCCAGTTTTCGATTACTGTAAACCGCCAGACGCATAGTATTCCGAATCCATTTCAGATCATGGGCTTTGAAGAAGAGCAGGCCTTACTGCCGATTGATCAGCATACCCATCATGCTTATCGGTTGTTGATGGAATATTTTTGCTTTCCAGAAAAATTCAATTATTTAAAGCTTAATCTTTCTATACTCAAGTCGTTCTTGTCGGGCCAGTCTGATTTTGAGCTATCAGTTCATCTTAAACTCAACTTGAATGATACAGCGAGCGTTCGTAATTACTCTGAACTTGACACTGAAAACTTCAAACTCTTTACCACACCGATTATCAATCTTTTTGAAAAACAGGCCGAACCACAAAAGATCAATCATCAGCAACTTGAATATTCATTGTTGACCGATGCTCATTATCCTGATGCCTATCAGGTGTATGCTATTCAAAATATGCAGATGATTCGCGAGAAAAGTAATCAGGAGCAGATCACCACACCTGTTTTACCTTTTTTCGCCATGAGTCATTATCACCCTCAGACGGTTAAGTTTTTTTATGCATTGAATCAGCAAAAAATAAGCAGTTCGAGCCGGATGCAGACCCGATTTACAATTGTTTCAAAACAGCTGGAGCCATTTAATACGTCTTCAGACTACGTGAGTACGCAATTGTTGTGTTCAAACTGGGACCTTCCACACGAGGTCTTGGGACAAACACACACCACGCTCAATCTAAACAACAGTACGCTGGCACGCCGTGCAACGGTTTTAAAACGACCTACCATGCCGTATCAGTTTGAACAAAATAAAAATGAGCAGTGGCGAATTATTTCGCATTTATCACTCAATACGCTGGCACTCATGAAAGGCGATAGCCTGTCGCATTTAAAGGAACTTTTAGCGCTCTACAATTTGCCACATTCTAAAGAAAATACATTACTGATTCATGCCATCAAACAAATCCAGTTTGAATTAACGCACAAGCTGGTCGAGGCCAAACCTTTTCCTATGTTTGTGCGAGGGATCAAGGCCAACGTTTATCTTGATCCTGCAGTTTTTCGTGGGCACAGCGTATATATTTTCAGTCAGTTGCTCAGTCATATCTTCAATTTAAAAGTTCAAATGAACAGTTTTGTCGATGTGATGATTTGGGACAGTCAACGTCAACAGGAGTTATACCAATGCGTTCAGAACGTTGGTGGCAAAGCACTTCTGTAACAGAAAACCTGTTTCAGACACCTAAAAAATTCGAATTTATTCAGGCCATCCGTTTACTACGACATGTACCATTTCGCCTCAATCAGCGTCGCTGGGCATCGCATTTTTATTTTGGTACATCGTTAGAATTAGGTTTTCCTGCCACTGAAATTGAGCATCTGGCACAAGAAAATGATCGTATCGAACTGGTCAATCTGATTGTCGGCTTAACTGGAACGCAAGGCGCATTGCCTTATACCTATACTAACAAAGTCAAGCGCAGTGCACGGCCTCAACGTAAAGAAACCCAAGCCTTTTTAGGTCTATTTAACCACACTTTGTCTGCCCAGTATGTAGATGCCAGTCTGGTACATCATTTACCGCTTCGCTATGAAATTGAAGAAGAAAATCATTATTTAAAGATTTTGCATGCGCTGAATGGCTATATTGCCGAGCAGCATCAGCAGCCAGAGTTAGACGAATACTTCGCAGAATTTGCAGGCTTAATGCAGGGGCAAAACCATACGGCTTATGCACTCAGTACCATGCTACGTTGTATTTTTAAACAGCAAGTAAAAGTTCAAGAGTTTATTCGGGAAAAGTTTGCCTTAAACGATGCACAGAAAACTTCTTTAGGCGGACAAAACCCGAGCTTGTTGGGCGTGAATACCTTCTGTGGTGATCAAGTAGAGCAGATGGATGGCAAAATTGAGATCCAGATTGGTCCACTGCAACGTCAGGATTACTTGCGTTTTTTGCCGTCTGGTGAGCATAGCCAGCGATTAAAACAAATTTTACAAACATGGAGTAACCCGACGCTATTGGTCGATGTACGTCTGATTTTAAAACATGAAGATGTACAACCATTTCAATTGAGTTCAGTGCATGAGCAGGGGCTAGGACAAGGTGCTTTTTTGATGTCGGCAGCATCTGGGCAAGATCGTGATGACACCTGCTATGCCTTGATCGGGGTGGTTGCATGATTAAAAAAATAATATGGGTGTTGCTGGGTGTTTTGCTACTGGTTATCAGTGTAGTGATTCTTTACTGGAAGGACAGTCAGTTTGATCCAAGCAGTACCGATTTATGGCTGTATCTGTTTGTACTGCCTCTTGTACTGGGGCTTTTGATCTTAAGTCCATGGCTTCTTTATCGCGCCTATCGTGCATATCAAAATCGTCAGCAGCAAGCTTCAATGCAGCCGCAACATGCTCAGGAAATACCTGCTCAAGCCGTGCAGGCAGAAGTGCCCGAGTGGCTTAAGCTGAATGTTTTTGCCGCATCTGCCTATGCCGCAAGTGGTGAAAACACGGATATTCTTGAGGCGATTGTGGCTTATCAAAGTCCAAGTTTAGATAGTGAGCTGACCAATTCTTATGGTTTGCCTATTTTGTCATATCGCATTGCAGATTTAGTTTTGGCTGACGATGAATCGGAGCTTGCGCTTCGTCAGCAGCGAATTTATAGCTTGATTCAGCATCAACTCGAACAGCATCAATCGGTGTTTGAGTCGATTGCCGCGCATTTAAATCGTTCTGCATTATTTTATGACACACAGGAAAGTTATGACTATCGTGTTCATCCAGGTTGGAAAAATGAGCAAGCCGATACACCTGAGCTTGAATCCGCGATATTCACGCCACCTGTACAGCAGCTCGATCGTTTAACGCTACAACTATTTTTGCCTGAAGACTTGCTACACATTTGGCAGGATGAGCATGCCAATTCGCTGATCTATGCACAGCTTACGCAGTACGGCTTAAATCCAGAGCAGCTCATGATTGAGTATCAATTTGTGAGTTCAGTTTCGGCTTATTCTAAATGGAACAGTTTACTTCGAGAAATTACAAGTAAACCAAATGAAGTGTATTGGGTGGCAGCAGTCGATTCGGAAATTGATCAGGATGTAATAGACGAGCGCTTCTGGCAAAAAGAAAACCACGTACCGGCCGAGTTTATCAGTAGCTGTTGTATAGCAGCAGAGGTCGTGGTGATTGAAGGCTTAGAACCTATCAAGTACCTGAATGTCTGTAAAGCTGCTGCGCATGCTCACGCTGCACTCTATGATTTAAATCTGGAAACACATGCGCAGTATGAAGCGGAAGATCCTTTTGTGTATGTACTTGAGCCAGCGACACAATTCAATTTGAGCAAAAAACTCGATCATTTTTTTCAACAAACTTCAATTGAGGCGCATCACTATCTCTATCCGTGCGCGCTCAGTGCCGACACTCAGCAGGTGGCAAAAATCTATGCCACGATGCTGGCGATGCAAGCAACTCACGCCCCGCTTAATGTGGTGGTGAGTACAACAGATCACACATTAACGGTCATTCAAAATCCAGTGGCTGAGGTTGAAACCAGGGATGAGGCTGCTGCATGACCTTAACTTTTTTAATTTTATATTTGAAATGAGAACACGATGTATACAATTTTAGGCTACTTGTGGCAGTACATCACTAATCCAAAAGCGATCATCGCACTGTCGTTGCTGGTGGCGCTAATTTCATCGTATTCATATATTCCCCAGACCATTTTCTGGATTTTGCTGGCTTTGTACGTGGTGATGCTGCTTGCATATGGTATTTACTGGTTCATTCAGCGTCGCCGACATGCCAAACAAGGAGAAGAGCTGGCACAGGCGATTGAAAAAGAAATCGAAACAGAAACGCATTCACACAACAATAAAGACGAACTGCATTTGATGCAGCAACAAATGAAAGAGTCGGTTCAACTGATTCGTAAGTCTCGCCTTGGAGATAAGAAGGGCAACGCGGCATTGTATGAGCTGCCGTGGTACATGGTGATCGGGAATCCTGCTGCGGGCAAAAGTTCTGCAATTTATAATTCTGGCTTAAAGTTTCCTTTTGAAGAGAACCATCAGAAAATGGTCTCTGCGGGACTCAGCGGAACGAGAAACTGCGACTGGTTTTTTTCGACTGACGGTATTTTACTGGATACCGCGGGGCGCTACTCGGTGTACTCAGAAGATCACTCTGAGTGGTTGGGCTTTTTAAGCCTATTGAAAAAAAATCGCCCGAAGGCACCTGTGAATGGACTGATTGTGATTGTGAGTATTGCAGAGCTCATTAGTCAAAGTCCTGAAAGTTCGCTCAAGCTTGCGAAAAACTTACGTGCGCGTATACAAGATCTGACCGAAAAGCTTGAAGTAATTGTTCCGGTTTATCTGGTCTTTTCAAAGATGGATTTAATTGCAGGGTTTACCGAATTTTTCGATTGCTACGAGGCGCAAGAATACAATCAGGCTTGGGGCGCTACACTGCCGTATGAGCAAAACTCATCGCAAAATGCTGTGGATCTTTTTGATCATCATTACAATGTTTTGTATGAAGGGCTAAAAGGGGTCAGTACGACACATCTAAGCCGGCGTCATGCGCAAAATATTTCACCGAGCGTCATGACCTTCCCACTGGAGTTTAAAACACTTAAACCCGCATTAAGAAGCTTTGTTTCAACCCTATTTGAAGATAATCCGTACCAGTTCCAACCCGTATTTCGCGGCTTTTATTTTACCAGTGCCTTACAAGAGGGTGTGGTCGAAAGCCCGATGACCGAGCAGATTGCTCAGGAGTTTCGCTTATCGGCCATTGAACATCCCGAACAGCCGCACGCAACTCAATCGCAGATTCAAAATCACGGTTATTTCTTAAAAGGATTATTTTCCGATGTGATTTTGCGTGATAAAGAACTGGTCAAACAGCACATCAATCCAGCCAAAAAACGTCAGCGCCACGTTGCCTTTATTGGTTCGTTAGTGGGGGTTGCGTTAATTTTGGGGGTATGGGTCTGGTCATATCGCAATAATCAGCAACTGATTCAAGATGTGCAGGCCGATTTAAACAAAGTGGTGCAATTAGAAAAAACTTCCGGTCAGCAACTTTCAACCCAACTGGATGCACTGTTGATTTTACAAGAACGGTTGCAACAGCTTGATGAGTTTGATCAGCATCGCCCGCTCAAATTTAGTTTTGGTTTGTATCAAGGTAATCGCTTGCGTGAGCAACTGCGTGCCGAGTATCTTAATGGCGTTCGTCAAATTGTATTGATACCTACGCAGCAAAATATTGCGCAGTATTTGCAACGTGTAAAAGGCAATGAAGAGTCGCTTAAAGCCAATCATTCAAATGTCGAGATCAAACAAGTCGCAAAAACACAGCAGTATCTCGAGCCATCAGACAGCAATCCGCAAGATGCCTATAATGCACTCAAAGCGTATCTGATGATGAGTAATCCGCAGTACCGCGAATCCAGTCATTTAAATGATCAGGTGACACGTTTCTGGCGCTCTTGGCTAGATGCCAATAAAGGTCAGATGCCGCGCGGTGAAATGATCCAAAAAGCTGAACAAATTTTATCTTACGCACTGACATTGACCGCCGATTCAAATTTCCCGGTGTTACAAGCCGATAGTCAACTGGTCGATCAAACACGTCAGGTCTTATTGGCCGTAATTCGGGGAATGCCTGCGCGTGATCGTGTGTATAACGAAATTAAAATGCGTGCTGCTGTGCGTTATCCTGCATTAACTGTCTCGCAGATTGTGGGTGAAAACAGTAAAGGAATTATCCTGGGCAGTTATGCGCTCCCGGGAATGTTCACTCATAAGGCATGGACTGACTATATCGAAACCGCGATTGATGAAGTCGCCAATAAACCTACAGACACCAAAGACTGGGTGCTCAATAGTCGCCAATCGGATGACCTGACCTTTTCGGGAAGCCCAGAGCAGATTCGCAAACAATTGGTGGCGTTATATAAACAAGACTATATCGCAGAATGGCGTAAGTTTTTAAATGGTGTGCATTATGCCAAAGCCACTCAATTTAGCCAGCAAGTGAAAAATATTGATGTTTTGGGTGAACCGCAAAATTCACCGATTCGTACCTTTCTTGATCGGGTTGCAATAGAAACCAACTGGGATAACCCGGTGGTTCAGGCCGAACTGGCTGCACCGCAAAAAGGTTTTATTGCATGGTTTAAACGCAAAGTGCTTAATCGTGATGATGATAAGCTCAAGCAACAAGCCATGAGCAAAGCCCAAGGGCAGATCTCACAGCAGTATCAGATGTTTTATCAACTGGTGCGCAAACGCGATGATCAGCAAAACAAATCACTGTTAGATGAATACCTTGAAAATCTCGCGCAAGTGCGTAGTAAATTCAACGAGCTGAAAAATGCGGGTGAAATTGGCCCAAGCGCAATCACTTTGGTGAAACAAACCATCAACGATCAAACTTCGGTGTTTAATGTGACACAGAAATTGATTGATGAAAAAATCTCGGTCGGCGCAAATGAGCTGGATCAGCAGATGTTGCAACGCTTTTTAGTGACGCCGCTGACGCAGTCTTTTGACAGTCTGATTGTACCTGCACAAGATGAAATTAATAAATTATGGACCATGCAGGCCTATCAGCCATTTAGTGCTAATTTGAGTCAAAAATATCCGTTTAACTCATCGGCTACCTTACAAGCCACTAATGCCGAAATTGGGCAAATTTTTGGTGAAAGTGGCAGCATTGCGCGCTTTGTTAAAGAAAATCTGGATCCATTGGTGATTCGACGTGGCTATACATTGACTTCAAAAACATGGAAAGACTTGGGCATTAGCTTAAATCCTCAGTTTGTGATGAATTTCCAGCGTTATGTTGCGCCGATTCATGGCATGGCAACAGGCGAATTAAATCAAACGCCTGCTGCTGCACCGGCGGCAGCTCAGTCTAACTTCCAATTTTATCCATTACCGAATAGCCAGTTCAGTTCGTATACCATTGATATCGACGGACAGCGCATGACCTACGAGAACGGTATTCAACAGTGGGTCAATTTTGTTTGGCCAAATCAAGGTGCAATACCGGGTGCTCGTATTACAGCAGTCGATTTACAAGGAAAAACCCATACCATTTTTGATGAGCCGGGTGAGTATGGCATTAATCGACTGATCGACCGTGCACAGCGCAAAGAGCAAAATGGTAGTTTTGAGATGACGTGGAAAAGTAAAACCGATCCAAATCTGATGGTCAAAGTGAATTTCAGACTCATCAGCGGTAATCACTCTGGCAATATTGGCTCAAGCCGTGGTTATACGGGCTTACAACTGGTCGATAAAGTCAGCACCACCAAGGCGGTTCGTGTAGTGGCTGCTCAGCAAGCACCCACTGTACCTTCAACCAACAATACACCAGCTGCTGGGGCACAGGCACCAGCGACGGGAGCACGCCCATAATGAGAAACAACCAGTCTGACATAGGGAGGAATGTATGCAGCACGTAAATACCACTCCCTTGTATTTTGGTAAAAGTCCAGCACGTGGCGACTTTCTAAAAAGTAAAGGGCAGCCCTCACTGCTCCAATTGATTGATCAATGGATCACGGAGGCACTGGAAAATGCAATGCAATCGCCTGAATTCAAAGCTCGCTATACCGATTTTCCAGCGCTAGACTTTTTTATTGCCAACCCACAGGAAAAGATGTTTCTGGCTGCCAATCTGATTACCAGTCAGGACAGTTCTGGACGTGCTTTTCCAATGGTGCTGGGTCAATTGATGGATGTGGAGCAGCCTTATCAGAATATCTTGTTTGCGCCGTATCGCTACAAAATGCTGCTGGTCGATTTGTATCAAAAAAACAAGGTGATCAAAACCATACGTGAGCCGGCCATTTTGCTAGACAAACTCAATCAACTGCCAGTACAGGCACAGGTTTTTACTGCAGAGGAATATGCAGGATTTTATGAAAACCACACCATGCACTCATTTGCACAACTGATGAAAATGAATGTCTATCAGCTAGCGCAAAGCATGATTGGTTTGGGTTTGTTGCTGCAACCGATTTTAAAAAATGGAACCAAGCAGTTAAATAAGGTGTTGGTTCTGCCACTCAATAATCCGATGTATTGCTATGAAATTGCCGCTTTTTGGGTCAGTTTAATTGGGCGTTTTCTAAAGCAAGACAACACCGAAGTGTTAATTGGATTGTTGCATCGTGAGCAGCCAGTACTTTTGTTTGGGTTTCAAGGTGCAGACATACTGGCACTGAGTGATCTGTTTGTGCAAAACATGCAAAGTTCACATTGGGTTTCGCTGGTTGAAGCTCAGTGGATTGACCGCTACCTTGAACAAAATGCGGGACTGGCCACCTTGGAGCAATCGCTGTGTCAGCGGCAGTTAAGCCTGTCACAAGGCTTGAAGCTCTTTAGACAAACATTTTTAGATGAATAATCATGAAAAAAAATAACTTACGCAGCCTGAAATTTGGATTGTTGCTCATTACGCTTGTCGCAGCTTCAACTGTCTTTGCAGAGCCGATTGTGGTTGAAGGCGTTGTGCCTAACGCCGCCTCAAAACAAGCCATTTTGCAAAAAATGCAGGCTGTTTACGGAGCTGATCAGGTGATCGATAAAATTCAGGTTCGTCCGGTCAATGCACCAAATGGCTGGAGCGATTCAGTCACTCAAGTGATCAGTCCCGATCTGAAAAAAGTCAAGCAGGGCAAACTCACTGTGCGCGGCACTCAAGTTGAATTGACGGGTAAAATGACCAATCCAAATGACATCCAACCTACGATTCAGCAGTATCAAAATTTGGTCCAGCCACCGTATCGATTCAACTCACAATTAACGGTCAATCAGGCTGAACAAAAAATTGTCGATGATGCGTTAAAAAATCGGATTATCGAATTTGAATCAGGAAGTGCAATTTTAACGGCTTCTGGTCAGCAAATCTTAGACGAAATGGCAGCAGCACTGAAAAAAGTGGGCGGTAAAAAAGTCAAGATTATCGGGCACACCGATAGCTCAGGCGATGCCGGTAAAAATCTGGTCTTAAGTCAAGAACGTGCGGGCGCAGTAAAAAACTACCTACTTACGAAAGGCTTATCGAGTGATAATTTAAGCACTGAAGGTTTAGGTTCAAGCAAACCGGTGGCAGATAATGCGACAGCCGAAGGACGACGCAAAAACCGACGCATCGAGTTTGAGGTGCAATAAGAACAGCACATACAGGAGGATTTATGGCACTTCCATATATTACCATTGGCTCACCAACTACAGGTGGCGGTAAAGTGATCACCGCCAACGCAGGTTTTTTAATTGAGGGAAAGGCGGTTGCATGTGTCGGTGATAAAGCCACTTGCCCTAAACATAAAACAGTTGCGACCATTGTGGCTGGAGACAATCATATGCTAATGATGGGTAAAGCGATTGCCCAACATAATTCAGCGCTGTCTTGTGGATGTAAATGCATTGCCAATCAATCCTTAACCGTGGGGAATAACTAAAAAATAGCGTCGAAGTATTGGGTTACCGATTAAAAAATACAAAATAAAGGATAATGAAATTATGTCGCTTTCTTATGAAAATGAAAATAACGGTGCATGGCAAACCTATCTGGCTCAAGTAGATCGTGTGACGCCATATCTTGAAGACGCTTTGGTGCCCTATATTCATACATTGAAGCGCCCTAAACGCGCCCTGATTGTCGATGTGCCAATTGTCATGGATGATGGTTCGATTCAGCATTTTGAAGGTTATCGCGTACAACACAATTTATCGAGAGGGCCAGGCAAAGGCGGTATTCGTTATCATCCGGATGTTGAGCTCAATGAAGTCATGGCCTTGGCCGCTTGGATGACCATCAAAACCGCAGTATTGAATTTACCCTATGGTGGCGCCAAAGGCGGGATTCGGGTTGACCCTAAAAAACTGTCTAGCCGAGAGCTGGAACGCCTAACCCGACGTTTTACCAGTGAAATCAGCCCAATTATTGGGCCTCAAAATGATATTCCTGCGCCCGATGTCGGTACAAATGCCGATATCATGGGCTGGATGATGGATACCTATTCAAGTATTAAGGGACATACCGTCACAGGCGTTGTTACAGGCAAGCCGGTTCATCTGGGCGGCTCACTTGGGCGTGTGCGTGCTACGGGGCGCGGTGTATTTGTGACAGGGTTAGAGGTCGCCAAGAAAATTAATCTGCCAATCGAAAACAGTCGGGTCGCTATACAAGGCTTTGGTAATGTAGGCAGTGAAGCAGCGTATCTGTTTTATAAATCCAATGCACAGGTGGTATGCGTACAAGATCATACAGGTACCATCTTTAACGAAAACGGACTCGACATCAAACAGCTACAAGAGCATGTGCTTAAAACCTCAGGCGTAGCTGGATTTCCTGGCTCAGAAAAAATCGACGATGACGCTTTTTGGCATGTCGATATGGATATTTTGGTTCCAGCCGCATTAGAAGGGCAGATCACGGCAGAGCGTGCCCAGACGTTAAAAGCCAAGCTGGTACTAGAAGGCGCGAATGGACCGACTTATCCAGATGCAGATGATGTACTGGTGCAGCGCAATATTATTGTGGTGCCGGATGTACTTTGTAACGCTGGTGGTGTAACGGTCAGTTATTTCGAGTGGGTGCAGGATATGTCGAGTTACTTCTGGACAGAAGCCGAAATTAACGAGCGGCTCGACAAGCTGATGATTCAAGCCGTAGCAGATATCTGGCAAAAAGCGCAAGATAAGGTCTGTACTATGCGTACCGCCGCTTATATCTTAGCCTGTGAACGCATTTTGAAAGCACGTAAAGAGCGAGGAATTTTCCCGGGCTAAGCTGTGCTGTGAAGGCAGTGATTTATACTGCCTTCACTGTTTTGAGTGAAGTTCCAAATATCGATTTTTTGGGTTTTTTGTACACAGATTTGGAGTATACTCAAATTGAACTTGCCCAGTTTAGGGCAAGCAACCAGATGATGGATAATCTGGAACTGTATGCCATCTGAAACCATGGCACATATATTGCTGTAAAACAATAAAGGTTAGCTAGGTGAAAAGGATATGCTGTCACTCAGCCAAGAGATGGATCTTAATCATTCGTCACACAAGGCGGAATTTGCCCATCATTTGATGTCGACCATTTGTGGCGAACATCGTCTCGACACCACGTGTAAAGATACGCTGAATTTTCATTATGAAGGGATGCGTTTACCGTACCGTAAAATGGCGCTTGGTAAAATTAGTTATGGGGCCAATGTTGCAATCAATACCTCACAACTGCGTGCTTATAGCATCAGTTTACCTTTTGAAGGCAAGCAAACGTTAAATGTGCGCGGTGAAACCTATTTTTCAAATCGAGATAGCGGCTTAATTGTGTCTAATGCAGAACTGCAAGATTTGATGATCGATAAAAATTGTAAAAAATTTCAGGTAGTGATTCCAGAACAAAGCCTAAATTCCGTGCTGTCCGAACTGGTCAAACAGCCAATCGATAAGCCAGTATTGTTTAATCCTGATATGCATCTTGGAAATAACCCATATATTGCAGCGTGGTGGAAAAATATTGAAACGTTTTTACAGCTTAAGTCGCAGTACGCGGGTTATGGCCTGCAACTTTGGTCTGAAGATTATGAAAACTTTTTGATTAAATCGTTGTTACTGTCACAAGAAAACAATTATAGCGAGCGGTTGCGGCAGCAATCCTATTTACAAGAACCCGATTATATTCGACGTGTTCGTCATTATCTGGTTGAACATGCGCATGAAGCCATTTCAACTGATGAATTACACCATTTAGCAGGCGTATCAAAATCGAAACTCTATGAAGAATTTCAACATTATTATAGTATGAGTCCGCTGGTGTATTTACGCAAATATCGCTTGCAACAGGTCCGAAAAATTCTGACGGCTTCTGCGCATAAAAAAGTCTCGATTTCAAAACTGGCCTATGATTGGGGATTCAATCATTTGGGACGGTTCTCACAAGAATATCGTGATGAATTTGGTGAAAGCCCAAGTGAGACGCGAAGCAAACTTTAAAACATCATGATTTAATAGATGTCACAGACCCAGATTTTCTGGGTTTTTTATTGAACATAAAATCATGGTCTTATTTTTTTATATTTGTTAATTCAACAGCGTAATTCGTATCTTTATGACGATTTCTAATGATCTGTTCGGTTTTCATTGACCAATGCATTCTCTCGCACTGGATGGATAGTACTCGCAATTTTTGGACAGACGACAACCCGTATTCAGCGACATGATAACTCCAATCACAGGGTCTGGAGTGAATCCGATGTCAGGTCAATACATTGAAGTAAAAACAGCAACAGGACAATCGTTTGCGGCCTACTTGGCCGTTGCAGAGGGTGGTAAAGGCCCGGGCATTGTCCTTTGCCAAGAAATTTTCGGCGTGAATGCAGCCATGCGTGCCAAAGCAGACTTTTTGGCAGAAGAAGGATATACCGTTTTGGTACCAGATTTATTCTGGCGTACAGCACCACGAATTGAACTGGCATATACCGAACAAGATTTTGCAAAAGCCTTTGAGTTATACCAAGCCTATGATGAAAACTTGGGAATTGATGACATCCGCGATAGCTTGGCAACGCTTTCAACACTTGAGAGTTGTGATGCCTCAGCAGGGCTCGGGGTCGTTGGCTATTGCCTAGGTGGAAAGCTCGCGTACTTAGCCGCTTGCCGATTACCTGAAGTGGCATGTGCTGTGGGCTATTACGGCGTCGGCATTGATCACGCCTTAGACGAGCTGAATAACTTAACAGGTCGACTGGTGCTTCATATTGCCGAGCTTGATAAATTTACTCCACCTGAAGCACGTCAAGCTATCTTAGATGCCACGGCTCAGCATCCACGTGCACAAGCCTATGTGTATGAAGGCGTGGATCATGCCTTTGCGCGCCCAAATAGTGAGCATTATCACAAACCATCGGCACGCTTTGCGCATGAGCGTAGCGTGACTGCACTGCATCAGACCATTGGACCGGTTTACGATCTGGTGGCTTTATGGGAAGAGCATATTCGGCATGAGTTTGATACTCGGGATGTGCCTGCCACGATGGCGACAATGGTCAAAGAACCTTATGTCAATCATATTCCGACACTTACTGGTGGTGTCGGTCAGCGCCAGCTTGCACGCTTTTATCAGCATCATTTTGTTCACCAAAATCCAAAAGATATGAAAATCACCTCAATCTCACGCACGGTGGGATCGACACAGGTGGTCGATGAATTCATCATGAGTTTTACCCACGACAGTGAAATTGACTGGTTACTGCCTGGTGTTGCGCCAACCGGAAAATATGTCGAGATTCCAATGCTGGGTGTGATCCAGTTCCGTGGTCCAAAGCTATGTCATGAACATATTTATTGGGATCAAGCATCTGTACTGGTACAGATCGGATTGCTTGATCCGACGGGTTTACCTGTTGCGGGCGTTGAAACGGCCCAGAAGCTGCTCGACGAAGAACTGCCGTCCAATACGCTGATGCCGTCATGGGCCTCAAGCGAGCATAAGCCAGTTTAAGCAGCACAGGAGAATGCTATGAAAATTGAAATGACAGACAAAATTGCCGTAGTGAGTGGTGGAGCCACCTTGATTGGTCGTGCCGTGGTGCAGGTACTGGTTGATGCTGGTGCCAAAGTTGCAATTCTCGATATCGATGCCAATGGTCAAGAGATCGCTAACAGTATGCACGGTCAGGCTGTTTTTATTCAGACCGACATTACCAGTGATACAGGGCTGCAACGTGCGCTTCAACAGATTCATCGTCAGTTAGGACGTGTCGACTTTTTGGTTAATCTGGCCTGTACCTACCTAGACGATGGCTTTAAGTCGACTCGTGGTGATTGGTTGCATGCACTGGATATCAACTTGGTGTCGGCGGTCGAGTTGACTCGCACGCTATATCCCGATCTGCAATATAACCGTGGAGCGATTGTAAATTTTAGCTCGATTTCGGCCAAGATTGCGCAAACGGGTCGCTGGCTGTATCCAGTCAGCAAAGCGGCAATGCGCCAACTGACCCAGTCCATGGCCATGGATTTTGCTGCCGATGGCATTCGGGTCAATTCGGTTTCACCAGGCTGGACATGGTCAAGAGTCATTGCCGAAGTCAGTGGCAATGACCGCAAAAAAGCCGATGCAGTGGCTGCCGATTATCATGTTTTGGGTCGCTTGGGCGAACCTGAAGAAGTTGCAAATGTTGTTGTTTTTTTACTCTCTCCAGCGGCGCGTTTTGTCACTGGTGCCGATTATGCCGTCGATGGTGGATATTCGGTTATGGGGCCTGAAGGGAATCAACCGGCTATTCCACGTTTAGCCGATGAAGCGTAATCGCATACGCGTTAATTTACGAAAGACACAGAAAATGGGAGAACCATAATGCGTAATGTAGCAATTGTTGGTGCGGGTCAATCTGGCTTGCAACTCGGATTAAGTTTACTAGAAACTGGATATACCGTCACAATTGTGACCAACCGGACAGCAGATGATATTCGTCAGGGGAAGGTCATGTCCAGTCAGTGTATGTTTCATACGGCCTTACAAACAGAACGTGATGTTGGCCTGAACTTTTGGGAAGAACAGTGCCCCGCAGTAGAAGGGATTGGCTTTACGCTGGTTAACCCTGAAACGGGCGATGCTGCATTTAGCTGGAGTGCACGTTTGGAGCGCTATGCTCAGTCTGTAGATCAGCGTGTAAAAATGCCGTACTGGATAGAAGAATTTGAGCGCCGTGGTGGCAAACTCATCATTCAGGATGTTGGAATTGATGAGCTTGAGCAACTGACGGCCGAGTATGAGCTGGTGCTTTTGGCAGCGGGTAAGGGTGAAGTGGTCAAGCAGTTTGAACATGACGCTCAGCGTAGCACTTTCGATAAGCCACAGCGTGCCTTGGCACTCACTTATGTCAAGGGAATGAAAGCGATCTCACCTTATTCACGTGTGACATTTAACGTGATTCCGGGTGTTGGAGAATACTTTTGCTTTCCAGCGCTCACCGTAAATGGACCATGTGAAATTATGGTGTTTGAAGGTATTCCTGGAGGACCAATGGATTGCTGGCAAGATGCCAAAACGCCTGAGCAACATCTTCAAATGAGTAAGGACATCTTAAACACCTATTTACCTTGGGAAGCCGAGCGCTGTAGCGAGATTGAACTCACCGATGCGGGAGGGTACTTGTCTGGACGTTTTGCACCTTCGGTACGTAAACCAATTCTAACCTTGCCATCTGGACGAAAAGTATTTGGTATGGCCGATGCATTGGTGGTCAATGATCCAATCACGGGTCAGGGGTCTAATAACGCCGCCAAATGTAGCAAGATTTACTTCGATGCGATTTTGGCCCGTGATTCCCAAGAGTTTAGTTCAGAGTGGATGCAGCAAACTTTTGAAAGCTACTGGAACTACGCCGAAACCGTGGTGGCATGGACCAATAGCTTACTGGTACCGCCTGAGCCGCAAATGATTGACGTATTGTCGGCAGCGAGCCAAAACCAAAACATTGCTTCGACCATTGCCAACAATTTTGACGATCCGCGCCAGTTTGCACCGTGGTGGTTCGATCAAAGTGCAGCGCAACGTTTTATTCAGTCGAAACAGTGTCAGAAAGTGGCGTAATACAAAGGGAATTGGTGAACGATATGAATACATCCATGCAGCAAGGCTTAAAAGCAATTGACCCTGAAAACCCAAGAGAAATACGTAATTTGCTGGGACAGTTTGCCACAGGCGTGACCGTGATTACCACACGTGGACAAGATGGTCGAAAAATTGGAATGACCGCAAACTCGTTTTCGTCATTGTCGCTTGATCCGCCTCTGATCTTATGGAGTTTGTCAAAAACTGCGCCGAGCCTGCCAGATTTCACACAGGCAGAGTATTTTGCCATTCACATGCTGGCCCAAGAACATCATGTATTGTCTGGACATTTTGCCCGCGGTGCAGAAGATAAATTTGTCGGGATTGCACATCGTGAATGCGAGTATGGCGTACCGCTTCTTGATGATGTTTTGGCAACATTGGTCTGCAAAAATGTCAATCAATACGAAGGTGGCGATCATCTGATTTTTATTGGTCAGATTGAGCATTACCAGCAACGCATGGGTGAACCTTTGGTTTTTCATGCGGGACAATACCGGATTGCAGCAGCACATCCTGAACTTAGTGTTTAAACAACAAATCACGATCATCCAGATCGTGATTTTTTTTGGGGATTTAAAATGAAAAACAATGTGATTAAAAAGGGATTTCTAGCAGGGACAGTGGTCTTAGCGTCGTTTTCGGCTTATGCCTACGACTTACCGACTGTTAACTTGGGTTTAACCAGCTTTATGGATGGTGGATTACCCGCAGGCCCGGGCTGGTATTCTCAAACTTACCTGCAAAACTATGATGCTTCCAAACTCGTCGACAACAACGGCAATACACTTGGCTTACCTAAAACCGACTTAAGTTATCAGGCGATTATTGAGCAAGTCAGTTATATGTCGAATGTGCGTGTAGGACAGCATGCCGGGTTGGGTTTAAATTTTTTACTGCCATTTGTCAGTAAAATGGACATGGATGATGGCTTAAATAATGCGGCCATTAAAGCCCAAGGTGGATTTGGTGATTTAATGATTGGCCCGTTTATACAGTTCGATCCAGTGATGGGAGCTGCGGGGCCAAAATTTGTACAGCGTATCGAGTTTCAGGTGAATTTGCCAACGGGTGAATATGATCGAAATAAAGATATTAATCCGGGTAATAATGCGGTATCGCTTGATCCGTATTGGGCAGCCACCTACTGGCTAAATCCGAAATGGACAGCATCGACGCGTATTCATTACCTATATAATTTTAAAAATAATGAGCCAGGCTATGCGTTTGGTGCAGCAGATGACATACAAGCAGGGCAAGCCATACACGCCAACTTTGCAACCGATTATGCGGTAACGCCGCAGCTACGTCTGGGGATCAATGGATACTGGTTGAAGCAAGTGACCGCCACAGAAGTCGATGGCGAGAAAGTCAAAGGTAGACGTGAACAAGTTTGGGCTATAGGCCCGGGGGCAATGTACAGTTTTTCCAAAAATGATCATTTGGTTGCCAATGCTTATTTCGAACAAGACGCGAAAAACCGTCCAGAAGGCACACGCGTTTCATTCCGTTACATCCATCATTTTTAAAGCCATTAAGCGCAGTACTTGTGACCTATTTAATTTCGGTTAAATAGGTTGAAACTGCAGTATTCAAATACTATGGCTGAACACAGTTTAAGAAAAGTTACGTAAATACATTTCTGGATGCTCAAGGCTACCGCGCCGTGTTGAAGATGGTAACTCTCCATAACGACGTTTATATTCTTGAGAAAAACGTCCTAAATGACTAAAGCCCCATTTAAAAGCCACATCGGTGACTGACGCTTGTTCGTTTTGCATCAGCTCAAGATGTGCCTGCTCAAAACGCAATTCTTTTAGATAGGCCATAGGCGTTGTATTTAAAAAGCTTTTAAAGCCTGCAAATAAGGTACGCACACTTACGCCCGCATGCTCGGCAAGCTGTTCGATACTCAGTGCCATATGCAGGTTTTCTCGCATATAAGCCTCGGTTCGCTTAATAAAATACGGAGAAACGACCTTCTCTTTGGCCTGATTCAAATGCTCAAGCAAGGTATTTGATTGACCATATAAAAGGGCATTGAGCAGATTGGATTCAAATTGTTTAAACACCATAGGATGATGCAGTGGATGATTTTCACATGCCAGTGCTTCCATTAAGGTGGTCATCAGTTGTAAAAAATATCCGCCACTATGCGTTGAGAAATCCAGTTTGGTTTCAAAAATAGGTGTATGACGTGTGCTTTCAGGCAAATGCTGTCTGCAATGTTGTACTAAATCATCTTTGTCAATTTTTAAAATAAGCTGAGGAGAATGCGCATGCCAACGCATTTTCAAGGCTTGATCTGGCGATATGACTGAAGCGACTTGTGGATAGGAAATAAACTTTTGCTGGTCTACTTCAATTTCAGCATATCCTTGAGTAGGAATCTGAATAAGATAGAACTTTTCAAGATGATCGGGTTCGATATAAACATCGGTGCCGTATTCAAGACGGCTGATCGATAAACGACCAGTCTTAAGATGGTGCATCGATGACTGAAATTCGCTCTTTTGTTGCACAATTTTGAGTAAATGCGGTTTAAAAATCTGACCGACACTTTTGCAGGTTTCCCCAAGGTCCTGATGCTGAAAAATCAAGTTTTGCGATGAAAAAATCGAGCACTGTTGTAACTGGCGTCCATTCAGTTCTATATGGGAATTGGCCTGACTCATAACATATTCCTTTTTGGCTAACGTATTGAATTGAGCAGCATGGCGACAAAACAGCAGCTCGGTGAAATCAACACGACTTAAAATATTTAAGTGGCTTATCTGAATAAAGAATCAAGCAAAAAGTAGACCAGATCAGGAATTTTATCTACATGATCGTAGCAATTTGTAGTTCATCGAATCAAACATACAGTGGGTGATTCATGTAAAAAATTTGTTGAAAAACTGGGTGAAAATGTCCTGTATCGATTTACTTTTTCTAAACGCTTTATTCGATCTTAATCCTTAAGATCCTTATTCTTTTATAGCAAATTCATCAGGTCGTATCAATGTATTTACGTGAATTGCGATATGTAGCATTCACTTAAAAAAACAAAGAATCTACATGACCATGCATGTAGATTCTTCGGCGTCTTTTTAAGTGTAAGTAAAGGATTGAGTTGATTAAAATAAGCAGCCTCAGCTTAGGTACGTGCCGTGTTGCTTTGTAGAAATTTTTCGCTATAAACATGGCACTGATCAATCGCATGCGTATCAAGCCAAGACTTAACTGCTTCAATCATTGGAGGAGGGCCACACAGATACATGTCAAAACTTCTCTCATCTAGCTGTTCTTTATTTAAGTGTTCATGAATGAAACCTGATTTACCAGTCCAGCTTTCAGATGCTTTGGTCACAATCGGGTGATAACTGAAGTCCTTAATACACTCACCGTAGGCCATCAGACGCTGCTGCTCGCACAAATCGGCTTCGGTATTGACGCCGTAATAGAGCTGAACAGGGGGCGGATTGGGTTGATCGGCAATATTATCGAGCATGCCTAAAAATGCGGATAAACCTGTTCCACCTGCAATAAACACCAGTGGACGCTCAACCTCGCGCAAATAAAAACTGCCCAGAGGCGCTTCCATCATTATAGTTTGACCAACCTGACAGCGCTCACGTAAATAGTTACTCATCACGCCATCTGGTAAAAGTCGAATCAGAAATTGTAGCTGATTCTGTGCGTTTGGTCGGTTGGCAAATGAGTAAGAGCGCCAATCCTCGGTTTGAGGAATGTGAAGCCGTGCATATTGACCAGGCAAGAAATCGAGCTGCTTGGTATAGCCACTTGCATCGAGATGTAAAATCGCCGTCGTTTCCGAAACCAGTTCAACGCCAGTGACTATGGTGGCAATTTTTAAGGTTTCACCTGCATTACAAATGCTTGAGTGATGATCAAAATAAAACGCTGCATTAGATTTAACGCGTGTCTGGCAGGCAAGCATTTTTCGCTCTGCCAGATCACGTTCACTTAATGCGTCTTCATCGACATATTCTTGTTCATAAATCCCTGTTTCACATTTTCCCTGACAGGTTCCACATACACCTTCACGACAATCTAGCGGCAGATTAATTCCCTGACGAACAGCAGCATCAAGCAGCAATTCGTCGGGTTGAACAGAAATAAAAAAGGTTTTGCCGTCGGCAAAGTTGAGTGCAACAGAATGACTCATATCGGCCTCCCTAGACGTGATAGAAATCCAGTACGGAATCTATTTTGTCGTTAAGTAAAATGCTGTGCTGACGGCGAATGCGAAAACTGTCTTCGGTTGGACGAAGCACGTAAGTTGCTCTGCCGTAGAAACAGCCTTCCAGTCCTTGACGGTTATACAGGGTACGCCAGCTTACTTTCGCCTCGACAAGGCCATCGTCACGTGTTTGCACCTGCACATTGTGAATATTGTGCTGGGTACGAGGCAACGGGGTAGCAGAAGCTGCCTTGCCTGTACGGATACGAAATACCCGGTCTTCAAGACCAGAGCGGTCTGCGTAGTAAATATAAGAGAGTCCCTGATTTGGATCTTCTACATATGTGTGGTCATCAATCCACTGCGGAATATGATATTCACTGTCTTCATCGTAGAGTTCAAGGTAAGCATCCCAGTCATAGTTGTCGCAGAGTTCCGCTTTTTTGTAGAGGAACTGGGAAACTGCATAGTGAAGTTCTAAAGACATGATTACACCTCATCCGTTACAGACTGATTGTCATAGGTTAGGTCATGCATCTTGAGTGCTTTATTGTTCAGTCCGTCAAGTAACAAGCGCTGCCAGTGACCATGTTGATTAACATAGAGTCCTTCGTGCGTAAATTCACGGCCTGTGATCACAGGCTCGATGCCTAGGTCTAGAGCATTTTGTGTTGGGCCATAGGTCCATTTATGATAGCCACGCGAGATATCACTCCAGCGTTCGATACGTCCCTGAAAACCTTTTTGCTGTTCACGGAATTCAACCAGATCATCGGGTGTACCTAAGCCCGATACATTAAAGAAATCTTCAAACTGGCGAATACGGTTACGGCGTGCTTCAGCAGATTCGCCCTTCACCCCGATACACTGACTAATTACCTCGGTTTTATTCCACGCGACCGGACGAACAATTCGAAGTTGTGAACTGATTTGATCCATAAAAAACAGGCTTGGATACAAGTTGAGGTTACGCAAACGGTGCATCGCCCATTCGGCATGTTTGGCACCAAATTTTTCGACCATATAAGGCATAACGGTGTCGTAGCCGGGACGCACAGTAGGATTTGGCATATCACTGAACAATACGCTGTGTCCGTGTTTGAAACTAAACCAGCCATCATCGGTTTCTGCATCGCCTGCACCGAGTTTGCTGTAGTCGAGTGTATCGAGCTCTCCACCTTTGGCAGCATTCACTTGCTGACGATGCTGTACGGTCGAAACATAGTTGTAATGTACGGTACTGACATGATAGCCATCGAGGCCATTTTCATTTTGAAGTTTCCAGTTGCCAGCAAAGGTATAAGCCGATTTACCTTGCAATACTTCAAGTTCACCTGTAGGCGATTGATCGACCATCAAATCGAGAAAAATTTTGGCATCGCCTAAAAAGTCTTCTAAAGAATCGGTGGCTTGAGTATCTAAACTGACAAAGACAAATCCACGATAACTGGCGATACGTCCTTGCTTTAGACCACGACTGGACTTGTCGAAGTCATCGCAGTATTCGCCTGGTGCCTTCACCTTAACCAGACGACCGTCCGACTTGTAACACCATGCATGGAATGGGCAGGTAAATACCGACTGATTACCTTTGGCAACGCGTGTAAGCGTTGCACCGCGATGCTCGCACGCATTGACCATGGCATGGAGCTCGCCTTTGCCGTCACGGCTGATAATCATCGGCTGGCGTCCAATTTGAACGGTCAAGAAATCGTTGTTGTTTGGAATCTCACTTTCGTGGCAGGCATAAATCCAGACCTTTTCAAAAATGAGTTCCATTTCTAACTCAAACAGTTCCGGCTCGGTAAACATATCGCGAGCAATCCGATAGACACCATCATTTGGGCGAAAATCGATACAACCTTGTACAAAATTTTGCCATTCGGCGAGGTTACGTGCAGTCATGGGCTCATCCTCTATCCAATCAATGCGTTTTATTGATTGAACCGCGATTTGCTGCTGCGCTCTATCCAGATTTTCCGGATCTTTATCCACTTTATGCAATTTATTGGTGGCTTAATCGGTCTGTTCGTTTTTTAAGATGAAGATGAGGTAAATGAAATAGACGACGATGTTGTCTGTTTGCAGCGACTGGTTACAGTATGTTGTTGAGACTGGTCAGCATGTACGTCTTGGATCACTATAGAGGATACAGCGTGGAATATAACGTGAAGGAGCAACCCCAATGATTCACATTCGTTCATTCAGATCTGGTGCATATGCACTTGGAAGCATGATACTACTTGCATTGAGTAGTGTTTCATTTGCAAGTTCAAATGAAGCATGGAAACAGCATGATCAAGCCATGAAAACAGCCTGTGTTAAGGCCAGTCAGCTTAAAAAGGCTAAACTGGTGAGTAATATCATGCTGTTTGATGATCGGGCGGGATATTCGGCTGTGCTGATGCAGGGAACTTTACCTCAGGCACATATGAAAAATAAAACTGGTCAGGAACTCTGCCTATGGAATAAAACCACCAAAAAAGCGTATGTATCGGAATTTAATCGCACCAGCTAAGATGATGCCGACTCAATATTCTTCTTAAGAGCAGACCAGACTTTTTTCACGTGGTCACCGTACACGTGACGCGTTATCATAGCAGCGTTGACATGACGGGACGATATTATGAAGATTGTCGCAGATGAAAATCTTGCGTTTACAGATTATTTTTTTTCATCATTTGGAGAAATTCAGCATCGGGCAGGGCGCTTGCTCACTGCCGAAGATGTACATGATGCACAGGCATTGATTGTTCGCTCCGTCACTAAAGTCAACGCCGAGCTTATTCAAGATAGTCAGTTACAGTTTGTTGGCAGCGCCACCATCGGGACAGATCATCTGGATACCGTAGCGCTCGATCGTCAGAATATTATATGGCGCAATGCACCCGGCTGTAATGCGCAAGCAGTGGCCGAATATGTCATTACTGCGCTTTATCAGCTTGATAACACTGTACTCGATCAAGGTAAAAGCTTTTCTTTAGGCATTGTCGGGCTAGGAAACGTAGGGCGCCGACTGGCATCCATGGCGCAGCAAATGGGCTGGACAGTGATGGGATATGATCCCTTTGTGCAACTCGACGGCATTCAAAACGTCAGTTTTGAGCAGTTGATTCAGCATAGTCACGCTATCTCTATTCATGTACCTTTAACCACCTCTGGAGCATATCCGACACAGCATCTGTTTAATCATGATGTATTTGCTCACATGCCACCAGATAGCATATTGATCAATAGTGCGCGGGGGTCGGTTGTTGAAGAAGCAGCATTAATTGCTGATCTTAAACGTACACAGCGCAAAGTTGTACTCGATGTGTTTGAGCATGAGCCTGAAATCTCAGAAGAGCTGCTTGATTTGGTGACATTGGTCACGCCTCATATTGCAGGCTATAGTCTAGAAGGCAAAGCCCGTGGTACACAAATGGTTTATGAGGCGTTTTGTAAGGTATTTGGCTTTGAAGCGACCAAGCGATTTGAAACCCAACTGCCTCAAGGCGATGCCTATTTCACAGAAAACACGCTGACTGAGGCATTAAAAGCCCATCTTCATCAGATCTACGATATCCAGCGTGATGATCAAAATTTAAGGGCGTGTCTAAAGGCGGGGCGGGTAGACCAGCAAGCCTTTGATCGACTTCGAAAAGAATATCCACTGCGCCGTGAATGGGCTGCACACGGAGGCCCTGTGGCATGAGTCAACGCTTTGAAAGTCAGACTGCTTTGCCTACTTGTTCAATTGAGGCACTTAAAGCACGCGCACAGCTCTACCGTACCATTCGAGAGTTTTTTGCCCAGCGTAATGTCATGGAAGTTGAAACGCCGATCGTATCTCAGGCAGGAGTTACTGATGTTCATTTGGCATCTGTGCAGGTGCAACGCCATATCGAAGGTCGTGTGCAGCAACAGTATTTACAAACCTCACCTGAGTTTGCCATGAAACGCCTGCTGGCTGCGGGTAGTGGTGCGATTTATCAAATCTGTAAGGTTTTTCGAGACGACGAGCATGGTCGCAAACACAATAGTGAATTCACTATGCTCGAGTGGTATCGCCCCGGGCTAGATTTACGCGAGTTGATGCATGAAACGGCGGCGCTATTAAACGTGTGTTTAGCGCATCGTTTTGATGAAATTCGCCCACTGGTTTTAAGCTACAAACATGCATTTCAAGATCGTTTAGATATTAATCCTTTACAGGCAACGCTGGCACAATTAAAACAGACTGCACAACGTGTAGGATTGACGCTAGATTTAGGCGATAATCGTTTAGCCTACATGGATTTATTATTTTCACATTTTGTCGAGCCAAGTTTGGGCTTCGATACACCAATTTTCCTCACCGATTTTCCACCTGAAATGGCTTCTTTGGCCAAAGTACGTCTAGATGAAGACGGCGAAGAAGTTGCCGCACGCTTTGAAGTGTATATCGAGGGTTTGGAACTGGCTAACGCCTACGATGAATTGCTTGATGCATCGGTGCTCCGCGCACGTTTTGAAGCAGATAACCAAGAGCGAGACAAATTAGGCTTACAGGTAATGCCACTCGATGAAAACTTACTGGCAGCCTTAGCACATATGCCAGAATGCTCAGGCATTGCTTTGGGTATTGACCGTTTGTTAATGGTGGCCACTCAGAAGCTTAACATAGAACAGGTGATTGCTTTCCCTGCATCTAGAGCGTAAAAAAAGCCGCGTTACGCGGCTTTTTTTATTTATATATTATTGTTCTTGCTGAATACCCGCGACTTTCCAGTCTTCTGTTGAACCCGCAGGCTTAACAAAATGCCAGATCTCGGTAAACGGTTGTGGAAGACTGTTGAGATCTTCACTCACAGTACCTGTGAAGCGTACACTCACCACATATTGACCGTTTTCAGTCGCAGAATCGACGACCATTGCATTTAGGTTGCTAAACTCAGCAACGTCTTGGTCCTGATTGGCCAAAATGTCGTTGTACATTGATGCATACAATTCAGGCGTCAAATAACGACGAATTTCTTCGACACTATTTGCAGAATTAACAGACTGAATATGGTTAAAGCGTTGACGTGCAATACGCAAAAACGCCGCTGGTTCAGTACCATCAGGTAACTGACTACCGCTTTGGGTATAAGCACCACCAAACGGCGCTGCACTTGGTGCAGCTGAACCACCAACAGACTGACCAAAAATATTGGTGTTGTCACCGCCGGCTGCAGCGCGTGGAGCAGCAGGCGTAGAGCTGTTGTTAAACGGTGAAGAGCCGCTGTTGTTTGGTGCGTAAGGATTATTATTACCTGCTAATTTTTTTTTAGCACCGAAACGACGGAAAATAAAGAAAGCAATTGCAGCGATCAGCACAATCCAGATCCAGCCAGGTAGGCCGCCTTTTTTCTCTTCTTGCTGCTGTTGCTGAGCCTGAGTCGCTTGCTGTTCTGGCGATGTTGTATGTTTGTCATCTGCCATTGCATTGGCGGCAAGCGCACCCACCGCAGCACCCGCTACACCTGCAGCAACCACTGTCCCCACACCTGGGCCAGAACGTTGAGGTGTTCCCGCTGGCGCAGTTTGAGGCGCTGGCGTAACCTGACGAGGCTGTTGGTAAGATTGAGTCGGTGCCGCAGAGCGAGACATGCCGTGGCTTTTACCACCGCCCGCACGCTTTGCTTCTGCAAGAGGAGCAACAACTAAAGCAGCCATCATGATGCCTGTAATCAGGCCACGCTGTCTTACTTTCATTTAAAATTCCTGTATAAAAAAATAAAAACAAAATAAAAAGAATCTAAGACTACATATATGCAGGCTTTTGAGGCGAATTTCAACACAAAAAAGATGTTTTTTATGTCGAAACATATTCGCGTCAAAAGATGCTCCAATTTTGTCTTATTCGGATAGCTCCATCGCAGTTTGCAAGGCCTCGTGCAAACGTGATACCGCAATCACCTGTACGCCCTCAATTGCCTTTTGCGGAGCATTACCTTTAGGCAAAATAACATGAGTAAATCCGTGTTTGACGGCTTCTTTTAAACGTTCCTGACCATTTGGAACCGGGCGGATTTCACCCGATAACCCGACCTCACCAAAAACGGCCAGTTGTTGTGGTAACGCCTTGGCTCTTAAGCTAGATGCACAGGCCAGCAACACAGCCAGATCCGAGCCTGTTTCGGTAATTTTTAATCCGCCGACCACATTCACATACACATCTTGCCCAGAGGTTTGCACACCGCCATGTCGATGCATCACTGCGAGCAGCATGTTTAAGCGGTTCTGCTCGAGGCCGAGTGCCACGCGTCGCGGCTGACCTTGTGCATCATCGACCAGTGCCTGAACTTCCACCAAGAGGGGGCGCGTGCCTTCGCGACTAATCATCACAATCGATCCGGGAATCGCTTCATTATAACGGCTTAAAAAAATGGCAGAGGGATTGGCCACTTCTCGTAAGCCCTTATCGGTCATCCCAAAAACGCCAAGCTCATTTACCGCGCCAAATCGATTTTTTACCGCACGAATCATGCGATAACGTGAATCGGATTGGCCTTCAAAATACAGCACACAATCGACCATATGCTCAAGCACACGTGGGCCTGCCAGTGCGCCTTCTTTAGTGACATGACCCACAATAAATAATGCGGTTCCGCTGTTTTTGGCAAAGCGAGTGAGAAGAGCAGCCGACTCGCGAATTTGTGAAACTCCGCCCGGTGCCGATTGCAGTGTTTCGGTATATAAGGTTTGAATCGAATCTAAAATGGCCACCACTGGGCGCTCTTGTGCCAAAATCTCACAAATTCTCTCGACACAGGTTTCTGCCATGACTTTGAGCTGATCGGTAGGTAGATCTAAGCGTTGTGCCCGCAGTGCCACTTGCGACAGCGATTCTTCGCCTGTCACATAAAGTGCAGTACTGCTTTTTCTGGCCATGTGTGTTGCCGTTTGCAGCAAAATTGTGGATTTTCCGATCCCCGGGTCACCGCCAATTAAAACCACCGAACCCGTAACCAAACCGCCACCAAGTACCCGATCAAATTCACTAATACCGGTGGCAACACGCGGTACATTCGAAACCGAAATTTTATTGAGCGTGGTAACAGTGGAGATTTCTCCTGCATATCCACCGAGTTTAGGTTTTGCCCGATGTGGTGTTACGCTTTCCAATCGGACTTCAGTCAAGCAGTTCCATTCTCCGCATTCAGAGCATTGGCCTGCCCATTTAGAATGATCTGCACCACATTGTTCACAGCGATAGACACTTTTGATTTTTGCCATATTTAAAAATTGAAAATTTTCGATAAAGAAGTTAAAACAGAAGGAAGTACAAAATATCGCATGTACACCCAATTTTTATAAGGCCACATAAACAAGCGAGTTTTGTATTTGACTGATTAAAGGGAAGTGATCAGGAAAATAACATGATAAGGAATTTTTGCACAATCGTTGAAATTGGATTTTTCTCGATCGTTATCATTCTGTTTGCGCTTCCATGGAGGAACTTTGAGCAACTGTATCGACGTTTGCTATAACCTGATAAGACTCTGGCATAGTTATTGCTCTTGCTCAAAGACATGAAAACAGGTCATTGAATCTGTTTTTCAAAAAAATAAATAAATTTGCAAGGTTAATGTATATGAGTGCAGCTGAAATTGTCGATTGGGTCAACAGTATTATTTGGAGTCCAGCACTGATTTATCTGTGCTTGGGCGCAGGGTTATTTTTTTCGATTTTGACACGATTTGTACAGGTGCGACAAATCAAAGAGATGGGCCGTTTATTGGTGAATGGTTCATCATCGGCACAGGGAATTTCATCATTTCAGGCGCTTTCTGTGTCGCTCTCAGGGCGCGTGGGTGTAGGTAATATTGCGGGTGTTGCCGCTGCAATTGGATTTGGTGGCCCTGGTGCGGTGTTTTGGATGTGGGTGGTGGCTTTTCTAGGCGCGAGTACTGCCTATGTTGAATCGACACTTGGACAAATCTATAAAGTTGAATATCAAGGACAATATCGCGGCGGCCCGGCATTTTATTTCGATCGTGGTTTGGGCCAACGCTGGCTGGGGGTTTTATTTGCCATTGCCGCGTTGGTGTCTTGCGGATTATTTTTACCGGGAATTCAGGCAAATGCAGTAGGAAATGCCTTCACTCAGATTACAGGAGAAGGGGCGATTGTTTTTGGTCAGGTAGGAACCTATAAACTTCTGGCATTGGTGGTCATTGTTAGTTTACTGGCCGTGATTATTTTTGGTGGGATTAAGCGTATTGCTCGTTTTGCCGAATTTGTGGTGCCGTTTATGGCGCTTGGTTATATCTTGATGGCTTTAGTGATTGTGTTTATGAATCTTGAAGCCTTACCGGGTGTGATCAAAATGATTTTTGCAGATGCATTCAGCCCGATGGCCGGATTAGGTGCGGCAATTGGCTGGGGGGTGAAGCGTGGGGTTTATTCCAACGAAGCAGGTCAGGGAACCGGTCCGCATGCAGCCGCTGCGGCAGAAGTGCAGCATCCGGCACAACAGGGGTTTGTACAAGCATTTTCGATTTATGTAGATACCTTGTTTGTCTGCTCTGCAACCGCTTTTATGATTTTGATTACGGGCATGTACAATGTACAAGGAACTTTAGAAGCTGGTCAGTTCATTATACAAAACGTCACTTCAACCGCAGAAATTGGTTCACCTGCCTTTACTCAAATGGCCGTTAGTACCGTATTTGGTGGCTTTGGGCAGATCTTTGTTGCACTTGCCGTATTCTTTTTTGCCTTTACAACCATTGTTGCCTATTACTACATCGCGGAAACCAACATCACTTATTTAAGTTACATTACCAAAACACCTTCGCTACTGTTTCTAACCAAGTGCTTTATCATTCTTTCGGTTGCCTATGGCGTCATGAGTGCCACAGGCTACATTTGGGGAATTGGTGATATCGGTGTCGGGCTTATGGCATGGATTAACATTATCGGGATTATTGTGACTTATTTTGTCTGGAAACCGACCATCAAGGCGCTACGAGACTATGAAGAGCAACAAAAAGCAGGTGTAAAAGAATATACCTTCGATCCAATTAAACTCGGTATTAAAAATGCCACTTACTGGGAAGAACGCTTAAAAACCAAAAATGCTTTAGAGGCGCAAGCTCAAAACGCATCGTCGAAAAAGACCGCAACCTAACATGCCACTCAATTTAAATTCACTTTTTTTGAAGACTCAGGTGTCGAAAAATGTGAATTGTATTGCTTCTACCTTATGCGTATGATCGAAAACGAGTGTACGCACACATGCGTGGCGTTATACAACTACGCAATCGCCAAGCAGAACGTTTATCAAAATCATTCAGTTGAATAAGATGCCATAAAATGGTGCGGAATTGTTTTTGAGCAGACGCTGCTTTGGCTCTATAAAAATACTGGAGTGTTTTGTAGCAATGTCGAATTATAACCACGACTCATCTTCTGGAGAACATGAGTTATCACGAAGCCTTTCTAATCGGCATTTGCAACTGATTGCAATTGGCGGTGCAATTGGAACAGGTTTATTTATGGGCTCTGGTAAAACCATTAGTCTTGCCGGCCCATCGATCTTATTTATTTATCTGATCATTGGAGTGATGGTCTTTTTCGTCATGCGTGCGCTAGGCGAATTGTTGCTCTCCAATCTTCAATATAAGTCTTTTATCGATTTTACCACTGATTTGATTGGCCCTTGGGCTGGATATTTTGTGGGTTGGACCTACTGGTTGTGCTGGATTACCATCGGTATCGCCGACTTATCTGCGATTATTTATTATTTGCAGTTTTTTAATAACGGTCTTCCTTTTACACCAACTGAAGGCGCCATGATCAGTATTGCGGCGATTATTTTCATCATGGGACTAAACCTCATGACCGTAAAACTGTTTGGTGAGCTTGAGTTCTGGTTTGCCATGATCAAGATTACCGCCATTGTTGTTCTGATTTTGGTCGGACTCTGGATGATCTTCACAGGCTTTACCTCGACCAGTGGTGAAGTGGCATCATTTACGCATTTGTGGGCCAATGGTGGCTTCTTCCCAACGGGTATGCACGGTTTCTTGGCAGGTTTCCAGATTGCGATCTTTGCCTTTGTTGGGGTAGAGCTGGTAGGAACCACTGCGGCTGAAACCAAAAATCCGGAACGTAATTTGCCTAAGGCAGTCAACTCTATCCCGATTCGAATCATTATTTTCTATGTACTGGCCCTGTTGATTGTGATGTCGGTGACACCATGGAATAAGATTGATCCAAACATCAGCCCGTTTGTAAATCTGTTTAGTCAGGCAGGCATTGCAGCAGCGGCAATTATCATGAACTTGGTGGTCTTGTCTTCGGTGATGTCATCGATGAACAGCGGTGTATTCTCTACCAGTCGCATGCTGTTTGGTTTGTCTAAAGAACGCCAAGCACCTCAACCTTTTGGTACGCTCAATAAAGGTCGTGTTCCTGCAAATGCATTGTATTTTTCAACGGTGTGTTTGTTGCTCGGTGCAGCGCTGCAATATTTTGTACCCAATACCGTTGAAGCTTTTACACTGGCGACTACGCTATCGACCATTTTGTTTATTTGTGTGTGGCTAATGATTATCTGGAGCTACATGGTCTATTACAAAACCCGTCCAGAGTTACATGCCAAATCTATTTTCAAATTACCTGGCGGTTTGTTTACCTGCTGGGTGGTGATCATTTTCTTTATTGGAATGATTTATGTGCTGTCATTAGAGCCAGACACCATGAAAGCCTTGATGGTCAGCCCAATCTGGCTGGTTATTTTGGTGATTGGTTACTTTGGTTTTTACAAGCCTCGATTGAAATCCAAGAAATAATTAAAAAAACGCCAGTCAATGACTGGTGTTTTTTTTCGCTTCCTTTTAAGCTTGGTGCTTTTGTACTTTGGTCTTGTGCTGGATCACGGTATAATTATTCAAATTTTTTGAGTAGGTGATCAGATGCGCCGTTTCATTTGCTACACAAGTTTACTCACCATGAGTCTGGCTATGCTGGGCTGTGGTCAAACGGGTGCATTACATTTGCCATCCGATCCAAATTACGACAAACGTGCAAAATATTTGCTGTATTCACAGCCTCAGTCTGACAAAACCTCGAAAGACAAAACTTCGACTCCTGATCATTCAGTGTCTTCTCAGCCAGTTCCTTCTTCACCTTAAGCTTTAAAAATAAGGATGCATTCATGAGTTTCTCCCGCATTAATGGGATATTGCATGCCGAGCAATGTTCACTTCAGCAGCTCGCGCAGCAATTTGGTACGCCACTTTATGTTTATTCAAAGACAGCCTTTGAAAAACATTATCAAGATCTGGATCGTGCCTTTGATTTTATTGATCATCAAATCTGTTTTGCGGTGAAATCAAACTCTAATTTGGCGGTACTGAATGTTTTGGCAAAACTGGGTTCAGGTTTTGATATTGTAACCGGTGGCGAACTCGCACGTGTATTGGCTGCGGGCGGTGATCCAAGCAAAATCGTATTTTCTGGTTTGGGTAAATCTGAGGCCGATATTCAAAAAGCACTTGAGGTCGGCATTGCGTGTTTTAATGTTGAGTCTTATGCCGAGCTCGACCGTATTCAAAAAGTTGCAGCGAGCCTCAACTTACGTGCACCCATTTCATTGCGCGTTAATCCCGATGTCGATGCCAAGACACATCCTTATATTTCAACGGGTTTAAAAGAAAACAAATTTGGTATTCCAAGTGATACCGTATTTGAAACGTATCAATATGCAGCCTCGCTGTCTCATTTAGATGTAGTTGGAATCGATTGTCATATTGGTTCACAGTTGACCGAAACCAAACCGTTTGTAGATGCTTTAGATCGCGTGATTGTGATGATCGAGCAGCTTAAAACGCTGGGAATTGAGATCAAGCACATCGATATCGGTGGTGGTTTGGGAGTCTGTTACAAAGACGAGACACCGCCAACCGCTGCAGAGTACGCTGCTGCACTCAAGCCTGCGCTACAAAAACTTGGGCTTAAAGTGTATATGGAACCAGGTCGTAGTATTAGTGCCAATGCGGGTGTGTTATTGACCAAAGTTGATTTGCTCAAGCCAACCAATCACCGTAACTTTGCCATTATTGATGCAGCCATGAATGACTTGATTCGTCCGTCATTGTATGAAGCATGGATGGATATTCAGTCTGTTTCAGCGTCATCGGATGCTGAAGAAAAAACTTGGGATATCGTTGGGGCAATTTGCGAAACAGGTGATTTTCTGGGTAAAGACCGAAGCCTTGCACTTAAAGAAAATGACGTGCTGGCGGTGATGGGTGCAGGCGCTTATGGCTTTGTAATGAGTTCAAACTACAACACCCGTGGCCGTGCCGCAGAAGTAATGGTGGCAGGTAATGCCGCACATTTGATTCGTGAGCGTGAAACCATCGAGTCGTTGTGGGAAAAAGAACGTTTGCTGCCAGAGGGTTAAGACATGTTACTTGAATTTACCAAAATGCATGGTCTGGGCAATGACTTTGTTGTGCTCGATTTAATTAGCCAACGTGCTTACTTAGACACCACCACCATCCAGCGTATGGCAGATCGTCATTTTGGTATTGGCTTTGATCAATTATTGATTGTCGAGCCACCGGATGATCCGCAAACCGATTTTAAATATCGCATTTTCAATGCAGATGGTTCGGAAGTGGAGCAGTGCGGAAATGGTGTGCGTTGTTTTGCCCGCTTTGTACATGAGCGACAACTCACCAAAAAAACCAAAATCAGAGTGCAAACCAAAGCGGGAATTGTTGAACCAGAACTTGGCCCCAATGGCTGGGTACGCGTCAATATGGGTTATCCTAAGTTTCATCCACAGGATATTCCATTTCTGACAGAAGAGCTGGATGCCTTGTATACGCTTCCATTAGCCAATGAGCAAAGCTTAAAAATTGATGTCGTCAATATGGGAAATCCACATGCGGTGACCATTGTGCCGGATATCCTGACAGCCGATGTTGCAGGCATGGGGCCACAAGTTGAAGCACATGTGCAATTTCCACAGCGTGTCAATGCGGGTTTTATGCAAATTCTAGATGAAAAGCATGTGCGTTTGCGTGTGTTTGAGCGCGGTGTGGGCGAAACTCTGGCGTGTGGCACAGGTGCATGTGCGGCAGCCGTGAGTGGTATGCGTCGTGGTTTACTGGTAAATTTGGTAGAAGTCGAGCTGGCGGGTGGAAAGCTTCAAATCGAGTGGCAAGAGGGCGATGTGGTCTGGATGACGGGGCCAACAGCCACAGTCTATGAAGGACGCCTTGATTTACGTTACTTTCAAACCTGATCTATAAAATACCAAGAAAGCACGCTTAGACTGGGCGTGCTTTTTTTATGCTGAAATATGGCATATTTAAAATTTAATCGATTGAATAACTGAAAAAAATGACCACACAATTAATTTTTTTACCCGGTGCATCGGGCAGTACACAATTTTGGCAACCTTTAATTCACTATTTAGAATCAGAAGATACAAGCAAAATAATTGCTTATCCGGGATTTGGCTATGAACCGGCTCAAGACACGATCACCGATTTTGATACGCTAACTGAGTATGTGCTGGCGCAAATTGATACGCCGTCTATTATTATTGCTCAATCGATGGGAGGAATTTTTGCGGTTCAGGCCGCACTGGAAAAAGCGGAAATGGTCAAAGGCTTGGTGTTGATTGCCACTTCGGGTGGTCTGGATTTGAGTGGTTTTGATGTTGAAGACTGGCGAAGTGCCTATCAAGAACGTTATTTAAATTATCCAGACTGGTTTGTTCATACACGAGTCAATCATGAGCATCGTTTGCATAACATTCAGCAACCCGTACTTCTGATCTGGGGAGATCAAGATCGTATCAGTCCGGTATCTGTCGGGGTACATTTACAGCACTTGCTGCCCGCTGCGAACCTACTTGTAGTACCAGAAGGTGATCATGCACTTGCCGAGCAGCAAGCGAGTAAGATTGCTCCGCCGATTTTGCAATTTATCAAACAGTTGGATTAGCGTTTACTCAAAACGAGTTTGAGGGCAAATATCAGGAAGATACTGCCTGTAACACGATCTAAACCGCGCACAAATTTGGGTTGTTTTAAAAAGCGAGAAATAGGTTGCATTGCCCAAATCAACAGCATTGACCAGATGGTACCGATCAAAACATGCAACATCACCAGCCCCATAATCCATGAAAATGCAGCGGCTTCTGCGGGAATAAACTGAGGCAAAAAAGAAAGATAGAAAACCCCAATTTTGGGATTAAGTAAGTTGCCCAGAAAACCTTTAAAAAATGCATTCTGGCGTAGTGCAAAACTAGGGGGAATGTTTGAAGACATTTGACCCAGATGATGGCGAGGTTTGAAGAGCATATTTAGCCCAAGCCAAGCTAAATAAGCCGCACCAACCCATTTCAGTACACTAAAAGCCATTGCCGAAGCCATGAATAAAGCGCCTAATCCACAGGCAACTACGAGCCCCCACACGATACAGCCTGTACTAATCCCAAGCGCTGCATGAAAGGCGCTGGATTTTCCTTCTAGTGTTGCGGTACGAATAATCAATGTCGTATCCAACCCCGGCGTAATTGTAAGTATGCTAATGGCAACTAAATAAGAAACCAGCAGAGTCGTCATGGCAACAAATTTTCTCTCACAGTGATCAATGAATTGTATACTAAGTTGAATTGATCGATGAGTTGTTAGTGGTCGTTTTAAGCGGTTTTATATTCGGCAGTTTCAGTCATCACCAAAGTTAAATTGATTAAAATTAAGGAAGACACGTTTGGCGTTTGAACAGCAGTTACTGGGCATGTGGCTCAAAGAAAAACAACTTCAGAACCATTCTGAGCATACACTGCGTGCTTACCATCGTGATTTAACTCATTTTTTAGCGTTTTGCACAGAGAAAAAACTCAGTCTTGGCAATATCGAAGCGGCGGATTTAAGAGAATATCTTGCACATCGTGTTGAACACGATCATTTAAGTTCAGCGAGTTTACAGCGTCATCTCACCTCGATTCGCCAGTTTATGAAATGGGCACAGCAGTCGAACCATTTAAGCCATAATCCCGTCGATGATTTTAAACTCAAACGCAAATCGCGACCGTTGCCGGGCTTGGTCGATATCGAAACTGTGCTGCAGATTCTAGATCAACCTGCACCAAGTGATGCTGTTGATCAGCAGCTATGGCTAAGAGATAAAGCCATGCTTGAATTGCTCTATTCAAGCGGCTTGCGTCTGGCTGAGTTGCAAGGACTTGAACTCCGTGATCTCGATTTTCAACGTCAATTATTACGTGTGACCGGTAAAGGCAATAAAACACGCGTCGTCCCGTTTGGTCAAAAGGCAAAGGACAGTATCATGGCATGGCTGAAGGTATATCAGCTTTGGAAGGGACATTTCGAGCCGCACGATCCACTTTTTGTGTCGCAAAAAGGGGGCGTGCTTTCACCGCGACAAATCGAAAATCGGGTGAAGTTTCAGGCCATTCGTGCAGGCGTCAATGTCGATTTACATCCCCATTTACTTCGGCATTGCTTTGCCAGTCATATGCTCTCGGCCAGTCGGGACTTGCGCTCGGTTCAAGAAATGCTGGGCCATTCTAACTTAAGTACCACTCAAATTTATACGCATGTCGATTTTGACCATTTGGCGCAGGTGTATGATCAGGCGCATCCTCGTGCGCAAAAGCCAGATAAATCGCGATAACTTGAAGAAAAATGACAATACAAAATATGACTTCTGAGTCGCTTTAACACTCGCTTACTCGAATGACATCTTTGATCTAGGCAGTCAATCAATTTCAAAATGATGAAGAAGTGAGCTTTTTTACATAAATTAACCAAACTATCAGGCACGCTGATGAAACAAATCAAATAAAAACATAATATAAATCAATAAGTAAAAAATAATTAAAAACACTGTAAATTCAATAACAAAACATTGAGATTAGAAAAAATGAACTGTGGATTCCACAGTTTTATTGCAGATTTATCTTGGCGGCTGTAATTGTGACTTGACCGAAATGCCAAACACATAGCAAGATAAAGCACCTAAAAAATTTATATTGAAGCGTTACTATAATGCTTCTGAACATTTACTTGCTGAAACAGCCGAGGATTACATGAAGGCTCTTGTTGCTGTAAAACGTGTGGTTGATGCCAACGTTAAAGTTCGCGTTAAGCCGGACAATACTGGGGTTGACCTAACCAACGTAAAAATGTCAATTAACCCATTCTGTGAAATCGCAGTGGAAGAAGCGGTTCGTTTAAAAGAAAAGGGAACTGTATCTGAAATTATTGTGGTTTCAATTGGCCCGAAAGAAGCGCAAGAACAAATCCGTTCTTCAATGGCTTTGGGTGCAGACCGTGGTATCTTGGTTGAAACATCTGATGATATTGGCGCACTCGAAGTGGCTAAAATTCTTAAAGGTGTGGTAGACGCTGAAAAGCCAGAACTGATCTTATTGGGTAAACAAGCCATTGATGATGATTCAAACCAAGTGGGTCAGATGCTCGGTGCACTTTTGAATGCAGGTCAGGGCACCTTTGCATCAGAAGTGAAAGTAGACGCGGGTAAAGTTCAAGTTACACGCGAGATCGACGGTGGTTTGCAAACAGTTGAACTAACGCTACCTGCGATTGTGACTGCCGACCTTCGTTTGAATGAGCCACGTTATGCGGCGCTTCCAAACATTATGAAAGCACGTAAAAAACCGCTTGAAACCAAATCTCCAGCAGATTATGGCGTAACAGCGACCACCAAACTCAAAACCGTTAAAGTTGAAGCACCAGCAGAGCGTAAAGCAGGTGTTCAAGTGAAATCGGTAGATGAGCTTGTTGAAAAGTTAAAAAATGAAGCGAAAGTGATCTAATACGGAAGGATAAAATCATGAGTATTTTAGTTATCGCTGAGCACGACAATAAGACACTTAACGGTGCAACTTTGAATGTTGTGGCTGCAGCACAAAAAATCGGTGGTGATATTGCTGTATTGGTTGCAGGCGCTGGTGCTCAGGCTGTTGCAGACGCGGCAGCAAAAATTGCGGGTGTCAGCAAAGTTCTTCTTGCAGACAACGCTGTGTACGAACACCAATTGGCTGAAAACGTTGCACAGCTTGTGGCTGATGTAGCGAAATCAGGTTATAAGCATGTTTTGGCAGCATCAACGACTTCAGGTAAAAACATTCTGCCACGCGCAGCGGCTTTACTTGATGTCAGCATGATCTCCGACATTATTGCAGTTGAATCTGAAAATACGTTTAAGCGTCCAATCTACGCTGGTAATGCGATTGCAACAGTTCAATCTGAAGAATCAATTATCGTGGCAACCGTTCGTGGTACTGCATTTGATGCAGTGGCAAGCGAAGGTGGCTCTGCTGCAATCGAAGCAGTCAGTGAGGCAGCCAATGCAGGCGTTTCAACTTTTGTAAACGAAGAAATTGTGAAACTGGATCGTCCAGAGTTGACTGCAGCACGTATCGTGGTGTCAGGTGGCCGTGGTGTGGGTTCAGGTGAGAACTATCACAAGGTACTTGATCCATTGGCAGATAAACTAGGCGCAGCGCAAGGTGCTTCTCGTGCTGCTGTAGATGCCGGTTTTGTACCAAACGATTATCAAGTGGGTCAAACGGGTAAAATCGTAGCACCAGATCTTTATCTTGCTGTTGGTCTTTCAGGTGCGATTCAGCATTTGGCGGGTATGAAAGATTCTAAAGTCATTGTTGCAATCAACAAGGATGAAGAAGCGCCAATCAACAGTGTTGCTGACTACTGGTTAGTCGGTGATTTGAACACTGTTGTGCCAGAATTGGTATCTAAGCTTTAATTCTTTGAATTAAAAACCAAAAGCGCTCTTGCGCGGAGTAGTGAAAGCAATGCTTAGCTGCTCGGCGTAAGAGCGCTTTTTTTATGATAAAAATATATAACAATCATACGAGTGAACTTATGAATGCTTCATTTAAAAATTACTTTCTTATGATGGCTTACTACAATCAGTGGGCAAATCATAAATTATTTGCTGCATTTTCAAATTTAACTGAAGTACAGTTAAATCAGGATTTTGATACCTATTTTAGTACAGTGTTACACACCGCAAATCACTTGCTGATTGGTGATATTTTGTGGTTCGAACGTGTAAGCAGATTACAGCCTTCAAATCATGCCTTAAATGATTTGATCTATAATGATCTAAAACAATTAAAACAAGCGCGTTTTGAGCAGGATCAGCGGTTATTGAATCTGATTCTACAAACCGAACAGATCAAATTCGACGATTCAATTACATATGTACGTCGTGATCAGATGTATACAGAACCGCTTCATGAAATACTTGCTCATATTTTTAATCACCAGACACATCATCGCGGACAGATGCATAGTATGCTGTATGCATTGACAGGTGAATCGCTAGAACTAGACCTGATTTTTTTTCAACGAGAATATTCACATATTTACCGCGGCCCACAAATTTGAACAATATCAATTTAGGTAATTTAAAAAAATACTAAATTTTTGATGTTATTTTGATCGAATGACCATGTTTTTCTTTTATAAATTTTAGACTGAAAAACATGTTTTTAAGACATTGTTTTTGATAATTTTTTAATTTATAAAAAAAGCTATTCCCAGATGATTAAACTCCCCGTTATGGAGAGGTTTGTGCTATAATTTTTCGCTGTATTTTTTATTTTTGGTTCAGTTATTGAACTGAATTTTATTGCAAGATCAAGACATATTGCAGCAGGTTTTTCGCTTGCTGTATACAAGGAGTATGCATGAGCGTATCGGAAATCCGACCGATTGCCATTGAGGACGAACTCAAGCATTCATATCTAGATTATGCGATGAGCGTAATTGTATCGCGTGCATTGCCAGATGTACGTGATGGCCTTAAGCCAGTGCATCGTCGTGTGCTTTATGCCATGCACGAGCTCGGCAATGACTATAACAAAGCCTATAAAAAGTCAGCACGTGTTGTGGGTGATGTGATCGGTAAGTACCACCCGCACGGTGATACTGCTGTATACGACACAATCGTGCGTATGGCACAAGATTTTAGTCTACGTTATCTGTTGGTCGATGGTCAGGGTAACTTTGGCTCTGTGGACGGCGACAGTGCAGCAGCGATGCGTTATACGGAAGTTCGTATGACCAAGCTGACACACGAGCTTCTGGCAGATCTTGAAAAAGACACCGTGGACTGGGTGGATAACTACGACGGTTCAGAGCGTATTCCAGATGTGTTGCCAACGCGTATTCCAAACCTGCTCATCAATGGAGCAGCAGGGATTGCCGTCGGTATGGCGACCAATATGGCACCGCACCATCTAAATGAAGTGATTCATGCCTGTTTAGCTTATGCAGACAACCCGAATATCTCCATTGAAGGCTTGATGGAACATATCACCGGTCCAGACTTTCCGACAGGTGGCATCATCTATGGAAAATCAGGCATCGTCGATGCTTACCGAACAGGTAAGGGGCGTTTGCATATTCGCGGTAAATATCATTTTGAAGAAGATGAAAAAACCGGACGTACCACCATTGTCTTTACGGAAATTCCGTATCAGGTCAATAAGGCACGTGTGATTGAGCGTATTGCCGAATTAGTCAAAGAGAAAAAGCTTGAGGGTATTTCGGAGCTTCGCGACGAATCCGACAAAGAAGGCATGCGTATTGCGATTGACTTGAAACGCGGTGAAAACGCGGAAGTGATCGTCAACAACCTGTTTTTGAATACCCAGCTAGAAAACTCATTCAGCATCAATATGGTGTGTCTGGACAACGGACAACCAAAGTTGATGAACCTGAAAGACATCATTGCGGCATTTATCCGTCATCGTCAAGAAGTGGTAACACGCCGTACCATGTTTGAACTGCGTAAAGCGCGCGAACGTGGTCATATTTTGGAAGGCTTAACGGTTGCCTTAGCCAATATTGATAACATCATCGAGACCATTAAAACCTCGGCGAATCCGGCTGAAGCACGTGAACGCCTTTTGGCGGGCGAGTGGGCTGGTGGCGGTGTGATTGCCTTGCTCGAAAAAGCAGGTTCGGTTTCGGTTCGTCCAGATGAAATTGAGGGTGAAGATCCAGCGCGCCCATTTGGTTTATCTGACGAGATCTACCGCTTGTCACCAACGCAAGTGGGTGCAATTCTTGAGCTTCGCTTGCATCGTTTAACAGGCTTAGAGCAAGACAAACTCCACGCCGAATACAGCGAAATTTTGGCTCAAATTGCCGAGCTTACAGCAATTTTAAACGACTTTAATCTGTTGATGACGGTGATTCGTGAAGAGCTTGCGCTGATTTTACAACAGTATGGTGATGAACGTCGTACTCAGATTGTCGAATCACGTATTGATTTCTGTCGTGAAGATTTGATTCCAGAAGAGCAGGTGGTATTGACCGTTTCACAAACGGGTTATGCCAAAACACAGCCATTGTCAGACTATCAGGCGCAGCGCCGTGGTGGACGTGGTAAATCTGCAACGTCAATGAAAGATGACGATATAATTCAGCATTTGATTGTGGCGTCGAATCACGCGACCGTGCTGTGCTTTACCAATGTGGGTAAAGTGTACCGTTTGAAAGTGTTTGAAGTGCCGCAAGCATCGCGTGGTGCAAAAGGCCGTCCTATGATCAATTTGCTGCCATTAGATGCCAATGAAACCATCACTGCAATTTTACCGCTGACTGAATTCCCAGAAGACCATTATGTCTTTATGGCAACAGCTTCAGGTACGGTAAAGCGTGTAGAACTTGAGCAGTTTGCCAATATCCGCTCAAACGGCTTACGTGCCATCGAACTCAATGAAGAAGATACCTTGATTGGTGTAGCCATTACCGATGGTCAACAGCAAATCATGCTGTTTTCTAATGAAGGGAAGGCCATTCGTTTTGCAGAAACCGATGTGCGTGCTATGGGGCGTACCGCAAAAGGTGTACGCGGTATGCGCGTGACGCTGGCTGCCGCTGTAGATAGTGAAGATGCAGAACTCGATACCGATGAAGCAGATGATTCAGATGATTCTAACGATTCAAATCTGGTGAGTCGTATTGTGTCATTGGTGGTGGTACCTGAGACTGGTGAAGTGCTGTGTGCCAGTGCCAACGGCTATGGTAAGCGTACACCAGTGAATGACTTCCCAACCAAAAAACGTGGCGGCAAGGGCGTGATTGCAATCAAGACTTCCGAGCGTAATGGTGAATTGGTAGGTGCTGTTTCAATTGATGAAACCAAAGAGCTGATGTTGATTTCAGATGGCGGAACCTTGGTGCGTACCCGTGCCGCTGAAGTTGCAATGACAGGCCGTAATGCACAAGGTGTTCGCTTGATCCGTCTCAGCGATGCAGAAACCTTGGTAGGTGTGGTATCCATTGAGGCTGTGGAAGATGAAGATGATCTAATTGAAGATCTCGAGACTCAAGCATCAGATGCAGTAGAGCAAGCAGATGTCGAGTCTGATGCAGCAAATCAAAGTGTTGCAAATGACTCAGAGAGCAATGATCAAGCTTAACCATCTTGATATGTAAAAAAAGGAAGCTTTGGCTTCCTTTTTTTTATGAATGTCGATTGTGCGCGCGACGAACCCACCGATAGTAAGCCAATGCTAAAAAGATCACGGTCATGAGCGTCAATATCATAAGTTTGGGCATGACAGCACTTAAATGAACCCCCATTTGATTGAGCTGTACAAATAGCTGTACTGCATGCGTAGATGGCAGCAACGCACTAAAAATCTGCATCCAGTGAGGCATGGCCTGTATCGGCCAGGCGGTTCCGGTGAGTAAAAATAATGGAATAGAAGTAAAAACCAGAAAATGTCCGGCACGTTCGCTCATATCGAGTAAAGAACCAAAAAGCAGACCCAAGCTGACAATACAACTCACAAAGATTGGAACCGCAGCCAGCATGCCCCAGAAATTTCCGCCATGCGGATAATCATTTTTCCAAAACACAAAGCCAAACATATATAGACAGCCTAGGCAGCCAATGGTAAAAAAGCTGGCAAATATTCCCCAAAACTGACTCGATGTTGGCTGATACCGTTCTTCTTTATATCCTCCAAGTAACATACCTAAACCCAATACAATGGTTTGATGAATAATCAGCGGTGCGACGGCGGGAAATACATAGCTCCCATAGCCTGAAAGTGTGTTGAAAAGCGGAATCTGATGAATTGAAAGCGCTGGTTTAAAATGCGTAATCTGACCAAATTTTTCGGCATATTCGGCAATCACTTGTTCGATAGAGAGCGCCAGTCCTAAACCAATTTCTTTGATTTTTAAAAAATATGCAGCACTGATATAAAGTCCTACACCGCCCATTTCACCACGTCGAACACTCATGCTTAATTGATCAGGCAGATACAAAATACCATCTGCTTTTTGGTTTTTAACCATTTGCTCTGCTTCAAGAAAGTTTGTCGTGGTTGCAACAATCTTGATTTTAGTGCTATTTGCGACCTGACTAATGATGGTTGAGGTTAAAGCACTTTGTTCTTCATCCACAATCACAATGGGGAGTGATTCGGCGTGTTCTGCCTTATACGCAGTGGGGTAGAAGAAGCTGTAAAAAAACACTGACAACACAACAGTCGTCAAAATCGAGGAATTTTTTGCAATTTCTTTAAACGTGTGCAGATAATAAAACCAGAATTTTTTCATGAGAGCGCCTCCTGCACACGTTTTTTAAGCAAGCGACTCGACACCAAAAAATAAAAAATACAGTAAAACAGCAAGATCAGAAGGGGCCATAATGAAATAGAAACATCACTTCCAGCCACCCATTGCTCGGTCTGAAGCTTTGCGTACGGTGTATATGGAATAATCATGGACCAAAATTGTGTAAAAATCGGTGCATTGTTCAGTGGTAAAGTAACGCCTGCAAAACTTAAGGATGATCCGCCATAAACGGCAATAAATCCAAAGGTTCGGCCCATATTTTGCGATGCAATCATAACGGTTGCGCTAATCATGGCATATGCGAAATAAAGTAAAAACTGTGCCATTAAAAGCAGGCTCAAACTGCCTGCAACAAACCAGCCACGAACCACAATCAGCCAGAACATCCATAGCCATGTCCAAGCACAAAAAATCACGACATAGAGTAAAGTTTTGGCAAGTAGCATTTTCATGGCATTGTCAGGTGCACTCCATTGCGTCAGTGTGCCGCGCTTAAATTCCTGACCAATTGCAAATGCAACGCAGCAACACAGCAATAAATGCAAAATCGCGGGTACCATGAAAGGCTCGAGATAAAACTCATAGCTTAAGCTAGGGTTGTAAAGTGTTGAGACTTTGACATGCGGTGTGGGCAGGTCAATGGCAGGCAATAATGCTGAAAAATAGTGTTCACCACCAAACTCGCCCATGGCATTGAGTGTGCTGATGAGCATGGCACTTGAAATGGTGTTGCCAATACTAAAAAATGACTGATTAAACGCCACACTAATCTGTGCATCTTGTGCATTCACTAAACGCTGTTCTGCACCTTCTGGAATATGTACATATCCCCAAATTTGGGTTTTGTTTACGAGTTCCTCAGCCTCAGACGTATTGGTTAAAACATATTTCAAATCTAGTGTGGGATTATGACGTAAATCCTGTTCGATGATGCGACTCAGCTGGCTATGATCTTGGTCAATGAGTGCAATGGGAAGATGATCGGGTTTTCCCTGATAAAACATACTTGCAAACAGCACCACAACACATAGGGGGGCGAGTGTAACCATCGCCAAATCCCATTTGTTTTTGAGCAGATAAATGCACTCACGCCAGAAACAGGCCCACATATCAATTGGCCTCAACTACATCAAAAATCACACTCATACCCACTTTTAAATCAGCTGCTGCTTCTGTGGGTTTAAGATGAAGCTTAAAGCTTCGGATATCGTAACCGCCAGTTTGTCGCGTGGTTTTAATGGTGGCAAACTCGCCTTCGGCATCGATGTGTTGAATATTAAAATTGATCTTTTTATCAAGTGCGGGTACATATCCCTGAAGTGTTTTTTGCTGATAGACACTTCGATACTGATCTTCCCGGACATTTAAACTGACCCAGCGTTCGTCATCCTCTAACAAACTGACCACAGGCACTGCGGCAGCGACCAACTCTGAGGGTTTCCCATAAATTTTGGAAACAGTGCCGTTTATTGGGGAGTAGAGTTTGGTTTCAGTTTCTAACGATTCAGCTTCACCCAGCGCAGCACGTGCAATATCGACCTGTGCATCTGCCATCGATTTTTGTTGTGGCGTACTGCCACGCTTGGCACGTGCATACTGTTGATACGCGGCTTCGCTTAAAGCTTGGGCAGAGCGCTGTGCTGCGAACATTTCATCGCGACGCTGACGTGAAATGACGCCTTCTTTGTAGAGTGTTTCACCACGACGATACGTGGTTTCAGCCAGTTCCGCCTGAGCTTTTACACTTTGCCAGTTGGCATATAAGGTATCAATATTTTCTTCTTGAGAACCGCGCTCTGCTGTCGATTGAAGTGCTAAAGCCGATTGTAAAGCGGCTTGCGCTTGCTGCTTTTTGGCTTCTATTTCAGGGCTAACCAAGCGAGCAAGTGCCTGACCTTTCTTAACACTCTGACCTTCCTCGACAAAGATTTCAGCAATACGACTAGGCACTTTGGTGGTGACGTAAAGCGTTTCGGCTTCAACGCGACCTTGTAATGCTACGCTACGAGGCTGATACGCTTTCCATAAACCATAAATAATCAGTCCAATGATGAGTAATAAAATGATCAAACCAATGATTTTTATGGCGCGCTTAGGGCCATGTGGTGTCTGTTTTTGCTGGGGTCCGGTGGTCGTTGCCGACTCAGAGGCAGAGGGCACCGGATGTTCAGTGTCAGAAGACGATTGATCTGTCGGCATGATGTCCTCGTAATTAATAAATATATACTGTATTAGGCTGATTTAAATACGTTTTAAACTGACTAATCGAGCCATGACTTTGGAGCAGCGTGGCCAGAGAGAGTACGTATTTATAAGCATTGATGGCCATTTCTGTATCAATCACTTGCACAGCATTTTGTGCATCAATCACTTGATTGGCCGTTCCCATATTTTCTCTAAATGAAAGCTCTTGGATGCGTAAGTTTTCAAGTGCAGCGCGTTTATTGTCATTCAGCAGCGTTTGTGTTTGCTGCGAGGAACCCATTTCGCTATAAGATTTTTGAATAATATTTTCAATTTCCTGTTTGGTACGCTCGACTAAAAGCTGACTGCCATAGCGCTTGAGTTCGGCAGATTCGATACTTTTATTTTTATCTAGTCCACCAAATAGGTTGTAGCGTGCCACCACACCCACAATCCAGTTTTCGTTTTTGTCTAAGCTATATTCGGCAAAGGCAAATACAGTCGGCTTTTTGGCGGCGCGCTGTGCTTTCACATTTTCATCCGCCAGTTGGGTGTCTATTTGCATTTTTCGAATCAGATTAGACTGATTGGGATACGAGCTCAAAAATTGATTCAAAGGCAATGTTTGTTTTGTATTGACAAAGAGCGGTGTGGTGAGATTCCCGTTCGTTTGCTGATGTAATAGATGATTTAACTGAAACTGACTGCTGTTTAAGTTGCTTTGAGCATTTTGTAATAAGCGCAGGGCGTTGTTACGTGCCACTTCAAACTGCATTCGCTGGCCTTTGCTGATAAAGCCTTGCTGTTCGAGCTTGAAGGCGTTATTGACATGTTTCTGCATGGCATCCGCATTGAACTGGCTCGATTTCACCAATTGCGTTTGTAGCTGAGTATTAAAGTAAGCCTGAATAATTTCAAATCTTTGAATATCTTGCTGTTGTTCTGTACTGAGTTGTGCCCGCATGGCCTGTATGGTAGCAATTTGCTTGGCACTTTTAATCAGGCCGCCTGTGTAAATGGGCATGACTAGAGAAATGGTGGGTCTGATCACTTCATCTTCAATACTTAAATTTGCGTAATTGGGAAACTGATTAATTCCATCTGAAATGGCTGTATTCGCGCCCGTCTGAATCGTATTGAGTACATCTGGCGGCAACACCCCACCCACCTGAGACAATTGCTCGCTCAAGCGTTGACTCAAAGTATTTTCAAGATTTTGTTTAAAACTGTCTAAAGGGAGATCAACTTCGCTATGGAATTTATAAGCCCGTACATTAAGGTCAATACGTGGGCGTCCTAGGCCTTTAGTGGCTTGTGCATCAAGACGTGCTGCCTGTTCAAAGGCTTGACTGGCCTGAGTGCTGTAAGAGGATGTGAGCGCTTGTTGCTCTGCCTCTACATAACTGATGCCCTCAGCACGTGTCACTTCACTGCATAAAAGCAAAGCTGCCATACAGCCAAACAAAAACTTGACTGGAGGAGGTGAGGTTGCGCACCTGAAATTCATTTTTATCATTCGCTGTTGTAATGTCATATCAAGTCACGTCGTATTGTTCCTGAAAGTATAATCTTTATTGTAGAAGCATCAGTTATAGTCTTGTTTATTATACAAATGTATAGCACGTGGGGTGTTTAAAAAGCAATCAATATGCTTGGATTAATCTGACTGGATATTCTATGGTTTATCTAATTTGATCAATCGTAAATTCAGGCCAAAAGGCATCAAGTTATATAAAAAATATATGCTCAATGCTGCTGCATGCGCTGGCAAGATGTGGTTAAATGCGAACTTTAGTTTAGTTTCAATTATATAAAGGAACGATCATGCGCGCGTACAATTTCTGTGCTGGCCCAGCTGCATTACCGACTGCTGTTTTAGAAAAAGCTCAACGTGAACTGTTGGACTGGCAGGGTAAAGGGCTTTCCATCATGGAAATGAGTCACCGTAGCGCTGATTATGTTGCCGTTGCAGAAAAGGCTGAAGCCGATCTGCGCCAGCTGATGAACATTCCTGAAAACTATAAAGTCTTATTCTTGCAAGGTGGTGCATCGTTACAGTTTTCAGCAATTCCATTAAATTTGCTTGGAAAAAACAGCAAGGCAGATTATATCCATACTGGAATCTGGTCTGAAAAAGCGCTAAAAGAAGCTCAGCGTTATGGCGATATCAATGTAATCGAAGCAGGCACTCAAATTGATGGCAAGCTTGGTATTAAGCCTCAGTCTGAATGGGCATTGTCTGAAGATGCAGCTTATGTGCATTATGCAGATAACGAAACCATCGGGGGCTTACAATTTGCAGGTATTCCTGAGGTTAATACGCCGTTGGTATCGGATTTATCGTCTAGCATTTTGTCTGCACCGCTAGATGTGAGTAAGTTTGGTTTGATTTATGCGGGTGCGCAAAAAAATATTGGCCCCGCAGGTCTTACTTTGGTCATTGTTCGTGACGATTTGCTTGACCAATCACGTGCAGATATTCCGAGCCTGTTAAAATACTCTGCACAAGCTAAAAATGACTCTATGGTGAATACACCGGCAACTTATTCATGGTATTTGGCTGGTTTGGTATTTGAGTTGTTAAAAGAGCAAGGTGGTGTTGAGGCCATTCATCAAGCCAATCTTGAAAAAGCCAAATTACTCTATGGTTATATCGATTCGAGTGATTTTTATAACAATCCGATTGCCTTGGCCAATCGCTCGATTATGAATGTGCCATTCACTTTGGCAGATGAAGCATTGGAAAAACGTTTCTTAAAAGAAGCAGAGCAAAACAATCTACTAAACCTTGCTGGACATCGTTCAGTTGGTGGAATGCGTGCCAGCATTTACAATGCTGTGCCGCTTGAAGGCGTGCAAGCACTGGTCAACTTTATGGACGCATTTGTCAAAGCCAACGGCTAATTGCGTAGGCAATAAAAAAAGCCCCTACGTCATGTGGGGCTTTTTTAATGATTCATTTAAAGCGATAAGAAACCAAAATAATGGATCATCACTGCTGCTAAAAACATTCCGAGTGCAAAAAAGCATAATGCAACTGTATCGAATTTAATACGCTGTCCGCTCAATTGAATCAGATTGGTCGATTGTTCAGGTATAATTTTCATCAATACGCCTAATTTATTAATTATTCGCTGAAACGCTATTATTCAACTTTACTTTTAGCATAAATATTAGTCTAAAGAAAGTATTAAAACATACTAGAATATACTATGTCGTTAAAACTAATATATTAATGTGTCTAGCTTGTTTTATTAGAATTAACTAGAACATAATAGAAAACCCTAAAAAACCACTTTTGTGTACATAAACGTGTACACAGTATTTGATCAATCAATTTTGTGTACATAATCGAGATAAAATGGCACTTTCAGAGGCTTGGCTCAAAGCGAATAATGGCAAACCACGCGATAAAGTCGAAGAGGTTGCAGACCGCGATTCAATGAGTGTAAGAGTATCAGCTAAAGGCAAAATTGTCTTTCAATTAAGATATCGTTTTGCAGGGAAAGCTGTCCGCCATGACATCGGCACATATCCGTATATAAGCCTAAAAGACGCCAGAATTGAATCGGAGCGTTTACGTGCGATGCTTGATCAAGGTAAAAATCCTAAACTTGAAGTGCTGCTGGAGCGTGAAACGCACTTAAAGCCAGTTACGATTAATGAGTTATTTGCTAAGTGGTATGAACTTTATTGCATACCAAACAAAAAGCGTCATTTGCAAGTTTTGTGGATGGTCAACAAGCATGTCAAAGAATCAATCGGTAAGTTACCAGCGGATCGCTTAGATACAACAGCATGGCTAGACTTTTTTGATAAGCACGCTAAAGAACGTCCCGGAGTGGCTAAAAACTTGCTGGCCAACATCAAGCAAATGTTGAAGTGGGCAGCAAAGCGTAAATACATACAACAGAATGTTCTTGCAGATATTAACCCTAAAGAAGATTTGGGAATTACAAAGAACGTCTGTAAACGTGTCTTGACTGATGATGAAATTAAAGTCTTTTATGAATGCATGAAATACTCTCGACTGAGTGAAAAAAACAAAATATTCATGCAGTTGTGTTTGATTTATGGTTGTAGAAATGGTGAATTAAGAATTGCGAAAAAATCAGATTTCGATTTCATCAATAAGATATGGATAGTTCCAGCAAGTAATCACAAAACAGGTCGTCACACCAATCAGCCAATTCTGAGGCCAATTGTTCCAGCTACTGAGTTACTCATTAAAGAGTTATTTGAATTAAATAAAGGTGAATACGCATTTGCATCTGTAAACTCAATGAATAATATGACTGAATCATCATCTGCTGCACTTGCTTCAAGTGTAATAAAGTGGGTTGAACGATTTAAAAAAACCAAAATGGAACACTGGTCATTACATGATTTACGTCGTACTGCGCGTACAAATTTCAGTAAAATTTCTAAAGATCGTGATTTACATGAACTAATGATTGGGCATGTTCTTCCAAACGATCAAGCTACTTATGATTTATATGAGTATTTAAAGGAGCAGGCTGAAATTTATAATAAATGGATTGAGAAATTAGAAACTTTAAAAGGATTAAACGGCTGATTAAACAGCCGTTTTGAATTTGTCTGTACACAATCTTTCCCAGCGGTTCACTTCTTTAAGTAAGTATTGCTTCATACAGCCACCATTTGAAGGTAGCGCTGGAGCTGGGAAAGGCAGGCCCCATTGCGTCTGTTTTTCCCAACGATTAAGCGTTTGCTTTGTGATTCCAAAGCGTTCACAAATCTCTGCTGAAGTGATGTACTTACCCATTATTATCACCTTCAGCTTTATCTGATTCTTGAAATGAATCCAGTACAGTAGCCATTAAAACCACACCTTCACGCAAATGTTTCGCATACTTCGCTGGTGCTGGATCGGCGTAAACAAACTGGTTATCGATCCAGCGTGGTATAGGTGGTTCCATATTTGATTTTTGATAAATCGCAACAATATGACCTGAAACTGCTGATTCAATTTTTTCATTGAATTCTGGTTTTTTGAGAAGTTCAGATACTTTCATTGATCACCAACCTTCAGCGCTTCAACAGCCTCGTAGTCTGCGATGGATTGTTTTAATTTTTCTGGATAATCACCTGTTTCAAACTCAATTACAGCCAAAGCGGATTTTGCCGAAATCAAGCCACCTAGCTTCTTGATCAACTCAAACGAATCAACCATCTGTTTGAGTTCTGAAATTAGAGTAAACTCATTGCTTTCTTGAATGCTGGATTCCCACCACTCATCACTTAGTTGAAAATAAACTTGGTACTCGCCATCTTTGTATCTGTAATACAAATGATTGCTTTGCGGTGTAACTCTACACAAAGTTGCAGAGTGTGGAGTTTTATTCAGCACCTTTTTAGCTTTCTCAATCCCAATGTTTGATATAAATTCAGATACTTTCATTTAGACACCTTTATCAATGTGAATAATTTTGCTCAAAAATTTACTAGACTGCTATTTATGAGAATTTATTTGCGCATTTTGAGCACGCTGTGATCTAAACATTGCATAACGCTGCTTGCGCTTAATGTCTGTTTTACGAGCAGATTCTTTACGACACTCGGTGCAATAGTGCCGATCAGCAATAATTTGAAACTGTGACAATCCATGATTTGCACATTTGCCGTGGAAAAAACTTGAACCAGCAAGCTCTGCTTTGTAGCGTTCAGCTCGATTGAAATTAATTCGTTGCAAATATTCAGACGGTTCGGGTACTTTTTTCACTTCAGGCTTATTTAAATTTTTTGAAACTTTTTTATAAGTTGAAGGTCTTTGAATTGGTTTGTTTTCAATTAAGCCAGTTTCGCCCGGGGCCAGTTCTTTGATTGAATTGCCAGCAGCAAGAAATGCAGAGATCTGGTCGGCCAGTTCTTTGATTGAATTGCCAGCAGCAAGAAATGCAGAGATCTGGTCGGCCAGTTCTTGAGAGCGTGCGACATTAAGAGAGACGTTTATCATTATAGTTTCTCCAGAAAATCAACAAGAATGTATGCGGATAAAAGCAAGCCAAGTACCGAAACATAAAGAAGTTTTTGCATTAGCTTGACTCCCATAATTTTTTTGATTCTTCTGCAACAAGTTTATTAAGATGTTTTCTCGCTTCTAATAAGTTCGTTAAAATTTCTTGCCATTTCTTTATATCTTTTAAATCGCAAGGAAACGGATTGAGATAGCTGTTGAAAATGGGATTTTTTAATCTTGTATTTTTTTTTGTGTCAAAACCGCCAGGGTAAACTTCAATCGACAAATGGTTTACATGTCCACAAAAATCAACAAAAACAGTAAAGTTATCACGATTAACATTGATTGCATCTTTGATTAATGCATTTGTAGCAGTTTGAATTTTGGCTTTGATCGCTGGAATTTGGATAGTCATCATCAAGCCTCCAGCACTGCGTTTTTATACGCATCGTTAAGCTTGTCTACCCATGTGGCTTTTTCACAAACATCGATGAGTTCGAGATGGTAGGCTGAATCGATGAATGCATTGGCTGTCGAGATCGCAATCATCAGATCAGAGTTGCTATGAGCTTTAGCGATGTTTTGAAGTGCAGCATTGATTTGCTCTAACGATTTAGATTTATAAAAATCGAAATCATGTTCTGGTTGAGCAAAAGAGTTGATGACGCGATTCACGACAATGCGGTCGAAATGGTCTAATTGAGGGTTTTGTTTTTTCATAGTATAAAACCTGAGTAAAGTTTGTTTTTATAAACTAACCTTACTCAGTTTTTGTGTCAATGAAAAACTTATCTAAATTTGTTTTGATTAGTTTTAGATAAATTTTTTGCTTGGTTCAAACTTACCAACATACTTTCCCTTATACACACAATTTTCTTTTAATTCTAATATGTTAGGTTGAAAATTGGGATTAAGTGCTTGTAGATACATTTTATTGTAATCTTTTACAAGAGCCTTAAAGGTAGCATCTCCATCACATTGAGCAACGATCATTTCACCTGTTTGCACATATTCAATATCAATATCAGGATCAATACAAATGAAATCGCCATCCTTAAAATGCGGGAAATTACTAACACCTCGAACAACCATGTAATAACTGTTTTTCCCAGCATTTGGCGGTGCTGGTAGCCATTGTTCAATGTCCATTTTGCTAACAGACTGTACATTACTCCAATTGCCAGCCTGAACATCTGATAATACTGGAATCATACGTGAAACAGGTCTGTAATCTTCTACTTCAATTGAATGATCAATTTTTCCATACATGATGTAATCAATTGTCGTTCCTAAAGCAGGGGCTATATATTGAAGATTTTCGAGTTTTGGTACATTAACTTCTTTTTCCCATAAGACTACTGCGGTATCAGATACGCCAGCAATTTTCCCCAGTTCTTTTTGCGTCAATTTTTTTTCTTTACGCAATTTTTTAATTCTTGATCCTACGGTATTCATTCATAAGCCTTTAATTTAGAAAACTAACTTATATTAGCTGTTGACCAACAAACTAAACTCATATTAAATACAACTAAGTTTAATTAGTTTTTGAGGGTGATATGACTAGAGATGAAGCCATTAAGTTATTGGATTGCAGTCTATCTGAACTGGCATTGCGTTTAGATATAACTACGGCAGCGGTTGCTAAATGGAATAAAGATCAAATTCCACCTTTACGTGAATATCAGGTTCGTGAATTGGCTGAAGGCCGTATTCCTTTTGGTTTATCTAGGTCTAAGCAAAAGTTAACTCACATAGATAATTAAAAAAATGAATGAATTGGGAGATTTTAAACATGCAACTCACTCATAAAGAGCGTACCGAACGCACAGTGATGACGCTTGAAATGGCGCTAAAAGCTGCTGTCTATCGTCCGAATGACGATAGCCTCATGGCTCAAATAGCGGAAAAAAATGCATTCAATATTAATACTTTCCGAAGTTCTTTGAACCCAACGACACCAACGCATAAAGCGAATATCTATCATTTAGAAGCTGTGCTTTCAGAGACAAAAGACCCTCGGATCATGGATAGCATTTGCGCAATGCATGGCAATGCATGTTGGTTTGAATTACCTGAAGTAGAGGTTTCATCGAATGCAGATTTTATTATGAAAATCGGCAAGTTAGCTCAAGAAAATGGTGATCTTACTCAATCGATTGTAGCTGCGATTAACGACAACATCATCACAGATGATGAGTTAGCCATGATTCGCAAAGAAGCATATGAGTTGATTCGTGTGGCCGCAAAATTATTAGCGATGGCTGAGCTTCATCATAAGGGGGTTGAATGAATGAGTAGGCTCTTTTCGCAGGCGCTGGTGGAGGAATACTTGCCGGCCATTTGCTCGGATGGCGCACAGTGTGCGCAGTTGAACGTGATGCCTACGCCGCACAAGTTTTGGCGCAACGACAAAATGATGGAATTCTCCCGACTTTCCCAATTTGATCTGACGTGTGCAGTTTTGACGGAAAACCATGGAATGGAATTATTGACGTCATATCTGGCGGATTTCCATGCCAAGACATCAGTAGTGCAGGAAAAGGCGCAGGAATTGACGGTGACCGGTCAGGATTATGGGCAGAAATGGCACGAATTATCGGTGAAGTTCGACCTAGATTCGTGTTTGTGGAGAACTCACCAATGCTTGTTTCCAGAGGACTTACAAGAGTCATCGGTGATCTTGCCAAAATGGGGTATGACGCGCACTGGGCACGTTTATCAGCATCTAACTTTGGAGCGCCCCATATCCGTGACCGACTCTGGATTGTTGCCTACACCAACAGCCAGAGATTCGCGCTCAAAGACATCACCAGCGGACTTCAAAAGAAAGTCGCCTGGTCTAGAAATTATGATTCACAGATGGCCAACTCCGAAAGCATCCGATTGGAACAAGCGTGGAAATGTGAGTCCTCATCCGAGAAATGGCTTAGCAGGTGCTGTAGTGAATTTCCCAACACCAACTGCGAGCGATGCAAGCAAGTGGAGCAACGAGTCACTAGCCGAACGCAAAGCGAAAGGTCGACAGATTCGTCTCAACACAGCAGTTTCACCAGAGGGTGGAAGTGGTGGTCGATTGAACCCGGATTGGGTCGAGTGGCTGATGGGGTGGCCAATCGGGTGGACAGACTTAAAGCCACTGGAAATGGACAAGTTTCAGAAGTGGCGCGAAGCGCATTTGAGTTCCTGAGGAGTATTTAAAATGGCTCTAACATTCCCACAAGTGCGTGATGCAGCATTAGGCCGTTGGAAAGATTTGATATTTCCAGCATTTGCCATCACGGTACCAGCGCAAAAAAACAAACATGGGCCATGCCCAATTTGTGGTGGTACAGATCGATTCCGCTGTGATGATAAGCAGGGAAAAGGTACATGGATTTGCAATCAATGTGGAGCTGGAGACGGCTTTGAGCTTATCGTCAAATCACGTGGATATACGCACAGTGAAGTTTTAAAAGAAGTAGGTGCTATTCTGGGTTTATCAGCAGATAGCACAGTGACCGATGCGGATCGTCAAAAGTGGAAAGATGATGAAGAAAAAAGACGTTTGCAAGAAGAGATTGATATTCGTAAAGCCCAGGAAGCAGCAGCAAAACGAGCTGAACGCACATGGAAAACTAAATCTGCTGATCGTGATTGCCCATATTTAGAACGCAAACAAGTTAAAAATTACGGCTGTAAAATCAATGGCAAAGGGAATTTATTGGTTCCATTATTTGATATCGACGGAAAACTTTGGAATATCCAAGAAATTCATGCAGATGGATATAAACCATTTCTGGGCGGTGGGCGTGTCTCTGCTTGTTTTTATGTTATAGGTGAAATAACAGATAAAACATTGGTTATTGGGTTCGCAGAAGGTTATGCAACAGGTGCAAGCATTCATGAAGCGACAGCAATTGTTGTAGTGATTGTATTTAATTCAGGAAATATGGATAAAGTTGCAAAAGAATTTAGAAAAAAATATCCAAATATTCAGTTTGTATTCTTCACAGACGATGACAGTCATTCTGATCCTCCCGATGCTGGCCTAAAAGCGTCTAATAAAGCTGTGGCTGCTACAGGCGGCATTATTGTATTACCTGATTTTAAAACGGTGGAGACTATATGAATCTCGAAGACAACAACGAGCAGCCACCAGCAACAAAACCACCATCTGACTTTAACGATCTGCATGTCATCGCGGGGTTAGAAGAAGTGCGTCGGCAGATCGAAGCGGCCATTGCCGCATCTGATTTTGCTCTTGCTGTTTCCCCGCACCCCTTCGTTTCAGCCGACCAGAATTTAGGGCAAATGTCGGAAAATGAAACAAAAATCGGCAATTCCGATGATGATTTTCAACTGGATTATGCACCGCCTATGAATGGCCATATTGATAACGGTTTTGAAACTGGTCGGCAGGTTAGCCAAGGGGAGCGGGAAAATTTCAGAGTGCCTGACCCTAATAGTGTTGCTGAAAAGTTAAAAGCTGCTTTAGATCGATATGCGGTGATTGCATGTAGTAATGATGCATTTGATTTAAAAACGAAGCATAAATTTAAAATCTCATCTCTTAAACATACTTTGAGCAGTATTTTTAAAGTGTGGTATTCGCATGAAGAACGTAAAACATTAGAAAAAGATGAGGTTGAAAAGTTACTCATTGAAAGCGCAGGCGATATTGCACCTAATATGAGTAAAAACTGTATCTTATTGAAAGGTGAAACATTTATCTATGACAAGTCACTCAATCGAGTTGTGTCTTGGTCGGCTTCTCAGCTCATGTACCCACATGAGTATAAAAAATGGATTGAGAGTCCGACTCGTGCAGAAATTGATTATGAAAAGCTCATTTTCGATCCAACACGTAAAATCGATATCGATCCAAATTACATCAATACTTTTGAAGGCTATCCTACTGGCATATTGGTTGATCAAGACCAAAATCCTGTTGAGTTTTTTGATGTACGAAAAAAATGTGCAGGCATTTTGAAAATGATCTGGAGTTTGTGTAATGGTGATTTAGATATTGAGAATTGGTTACTTCAGTGGCTGGCATATCCTTTACAAAACGAAGGCCAAAAGGCTCATAGTGCTGTACTCATGGCAAGTCACATTCAGGGATCGGGTAAAACAACACTCTTTGAAAAGGTAATGGGTGGTATATATGGTAAATATCACCGTGTGATTACGTCACAAGAATTGGAAAGCCCACAATTCAATGGTTGGCTCAACAATGCCGCATTTATATTTGGTGAAGAAATTGCGACAAATGCGACGAAATATAACGTTACGCCTTATCTAAATGCATTAATCACGGCCAAAAGTGTCACGATTAATGAAAAGCAACGGCCACAAAAACAGGTGCCTGCGTATTTTAATATGGCATTTGCATCAAATGAAAATATCCCGTTTCCGTTGCATGGTGAGGCACGTCGCTGGTTTGTGATAGCACCAGCAAGTAAATTACCTGAGCAATTGAGTGAGCAGGTTTATACAGAAATTGCGGGCGATGGCTTGGATGCATTTTATACATATCTTATGTCAGTATCACTGGATGACTTTAAGCATGACAAGCCGCCACTGACTGTTGCAAAACAAGCATTAATCAATGCAAGTAAGCGTTCAATCGAGGTTTTTATAGATGAGTGGATTGCTGGTGAAACAAAGTATAAATGCGTTAGTTGTATGGCAAAGCAGTTGTATGACGCATATAAGGAGTGGGCATCATCGACACTCGAGCATAAATATAATTATCGAAAATTCACTGAAGATTTGAAAAAGATTGATGGAATAGAGCTACTTGAGAAACAAAAGTGGCGACATAAGCATGAGGAAGGCCAAGCCATGGTGGTAAAACTAGGGCCTGTACCCGCAGGAAAAGATGCAAATATTTGGTATGGCGAATGTATTCATGAGTTTGAAAGGAGTGTTCCGAATGTGCTTGACAAAAAAACGGCATAAGCCTACGCTTTGCCATGTAAAAACAATAGCTTGTGAAGCTGTTCAGGTGAACGAGGGGAACGACAAAATAGCTCATTCACCTAGTCGTTCACCTAACAAGCTATTGAATAATAATAAAATATCTTTCTCAGGTGAACGAGAGAACGACTTTTCACGCGCACACGTGGGAAATTTTTTTAATCTACATCTTTTATTGCTACTTTTCTTACTCAATATCATCACCTTTATTATTTTTTTTCTCTCACGCGCGCGTATTTTCTTGTTCACTCGTTCACTTTTGAAAAATTTTAAATTAAAAACATATAGTTATCAGGTGAACGACCTAAAAAAGTCGTTCCCAAGTCGTTCCCCTCGTTCACCTATGCTTTAAAAGAGGCTATCCAATGGAAAAATTACTGAGATTTTTAAATCCTAAAACGGTAAACCTTGAGGCAATGCCATCTGGAGGTGTTCCAGATATCACGACAGCCGATGTTTGTATTGCTATGAGCTATGCACGACTTACACCTCTGCAAGACAATCTACTGCGCTTGAAGTGCCTAGGAGCAAACTCAATAGAAAATATTGATAAGTTTGCACAAGTTTTGACACCAAGATTTGAAAAATATTTCAACACTCAAAAACTAGATGCTCATCATCATCAAGTAGCAATCCGGGTTGCATTGATTGAGTTTTGCAAAGTACCTGCTGATTACAAACCTACTTGTCGTAATCGAGCGGTTTTGTCTGGTCAAAATTATTTAGTAATTCATCGATATCTCGGAAAGCAGATATCATTTGTCTTAGATGAACTTTCTAGAGAATATGATCTAGCAGAAGAAAAAATAATTTTTCAGCTCAATAAAACAAACTAAAGTTACTATTTGACATTGAAACAAACTTGAGTTAGATTTCACAACAATGGATAACCATATTTAAGCGCTGTGGTTTCCTCTTAATCGGTAGTCGATGAACCGCTTGTTTACTCTCGGAGGTGGCAAGCGGTTTTTTTTATGGATAATTTTTAATGAGAAAACGCCCACCTCAACGAGCCAAACGCCCATGTCTGGTGGGCAGTTGTAAAGAATACGCCAGCAATGGCGGTTACTGTGACAAGCATCAAGACAAAATCAAAAAGAAAGATCGTGAACGCGGTACAGCACATCAGCGCGGTTATGGTGCTGAGTGGAATAAACAACGGGATCAATTTTTAAATGAGAATCCGCTATGTGCTGATTGCGGCAAGCGGGGTTACATCGTACCTGCCACGGTGGTCGATCACATTGTTCCGCACAAGGGCAATGAGGTTTTATTCTGGGATCAAACAAACTGGCAACCACTTTGTGAATCCTGTCATAACCGCAAGACAGCGACAGAAGACAAGGGCGGTTGGTTATATCAGCGATCAACGGTGAAAGCGAATCGGGATAGCGTTAACGAGTTTCAAGTGGGGCAAGTTGTTATCACTGCTACGGATTATATTCGTGACGCGCTAGATTGCGATGACAAAGAACAATTCACAATTACTGAGATAGACGGCAAAACGATTCAGGTCACGAACGGGCTTGAGGGTGGTCGCTATCATCATTCACATTTCAAAGTTGTACCAGTATGACAAGGAATCAAGACATTATCTTGCTTGGCGATCCTGTAGTTTATCGTGATGACATAAATGGTTTTGATGATATTGGGATTGTCACAGAAACTGGATCATTGAAAGTATTGTGGAACGGTGAAGATCATTCACGTACTGAAATTTATGAACGCTTGCGACTTGCACGACTGGACGAGGTTGATGCGCATTGCAGAATAATAATCAAAGGAGTCGATTGATTATGTTAGTGAAAATTAATTCAAGTGTATTCGTACTTGCTTCAAGTGTTATCTCAATTAAGAGAGATACGAATACTGCTTCAGAGAAACATGGCAAATGGTTTGCAGCAGTTCAAAATGGGCCTAACGTTTTGAATTATGAGATTCCAGATAATGAAGTGACAATCCTTGTTTCAGACATCAATAGATTTTTAGAAAAATAGGGGATAGGGGGTCAAAAGTCAAAAAAGGCTCTACGGGAAAGACCGCCCCCCCGTCAAATTTTTACGTGGTCAAAATTCCATAGGGGGGTATACCTCTAATATTTAAACATTTTTAAAAAATTTGGAGGTATATATGTCTGCTGGACGTCCTCCTAAATCACTGCAAGAAAAAATTCTGTCTGGTTCTCGTGTTCGAGAGGATCGTGATTCAGATGCACAAGTTGCAAATGCAGCAGTCGATTTGGGAATGCCACCATGCCCGGCATGGTTGAATAAAAAAGCCCGGAAACATTGGGATACGCTAGGGCCTAAACTGGTTCAAGCCGGTTTGCTCAGTGTTGTCGATGGTGATGTGTTTTTACTGCACTGCGACAACATGGCCGCGTATGAAGAGGTTCAGGAAAAATTACAGGACATTAATTCTTGGGTAGCCACCACGCCGAACAAATTTGAAGTTCAATCCGCTTGGCTCCAGATTCGCAATAAGCTGCAAGAACTGATTATCAAAACAGCGCGAGAATTTGGTTTGACGCCAGCAGCTCGTTCGAATGTCAAAGTCAATAAACAGCAGCAGCTTGATTTGCTGGGTGCATCGGCTTCTGTGGAAGAAGATGAGTTTTCAAGTATGGGTATTCGTTCGAGTTAAGTGAGAAATTATGCGTGATTATTTTCAAATCGCGCTCCAGTATTGCCTAGACGTGCGTTCTGGAGTTCGCGTTGCTGGGCAGTTAGAAAAATTGGCAATCAAACGTTTTTTATCTGACTTGTCAAAATCTGGATTCGATCTTGAATCTGTACCTGAAGAAACTCAGGAATTACTCAAAAAGCTGAAATTTAAATTAGATCCAGACGTCGATTTTGATTATTCGCTAAGTCTGGATCGAGTAACCCATGCCTGCAAATTTGTTGAAGCCTGCCCACACGTAAAGGGTAAGTTGGCAAAGATTAAGCCAGACGGCACACGGCATAAGCTGCTTTTGGAGCCGTGGCAAATATTCTGCATGATGAATATTTTCGGCTGGGTCGATTCAGATAATAAACGCCGATTTTTGTATGTCTATATCGAGGTCGCAAAGAAAAATGGGAAATCAACTTGGTTGGCTGCCGTTGCCTTGTACTTGGCATTTATCGACGGTGAAATGGGCGCTGAAGTTTATACAGCAGCTACATCACGCGATCAGGCAAAAATCGTATTTGAAGATGCAAAAAAGATGGTCGAGTTTTCGCCCAGAATGCGCTCGAACTTCGGTATTGAATATTCACAATATTCTGTGTTCCAAACAGAAACAAACAGCACGCTTAAAGCGTTATCACAAGATCGGGGCGGTACAAAAGACGGTCTGAATGTTCATGCAGCCATCATCGACGAACTGCACGCGCATAAAACTGCCGATATGTATGACATCGTAGCAAATGGTGTCGCTGCCCGTGAAGAGCCACTGATTTTAGCCATTACAACGGCAGGTGATGACACAACGAGTAAGTGTTATCAGGAACGTCAGGTTGTTGTCGATATTTTGCGGGGCAAAGCCTCACATGATCAGTATTTTGGCATGGTGTTTTGTCTGGATCGTGGCGATGATTGGCAAAATCCAAAGGTTTGGCCAAAAGCCAATCCAAACTATGGCATTTCAGTCACCGAAAAATACCTAAATTCAGTCTTTGAAAAGGTCAAGGTTAGTCCAAAGCAAGAAGGGATTACCCGACAAAAGCATTTAAATGAGTGGGTCGGAGCCGTCGATGGTTGGATTGCACCATCGATTTGGGAAGCTGCAAAGCATGAAATGCCTGAATCACAGTTCAAAGGTTCGGTGTGCTTTGGTGGTTACGATCTTGCCAGCCGTCTGGATTTAGCGGGCTGGGGGCGTTTGCGTCCACGCTTGCAAGATGGAAAAGTACATTGGCATATTTTTGCTACTCCATATATCAATGAGCGTGTAGTTGATACCAAAGAAGCCATTAACGGTGAAAAGCGACCGGATGAATATCCTGTCTGGCGCGATCAAGGGCATTTGATCGTTACACCGGGAGCATCGACAGATTTTGATCGAATTCAGCAAGATATTGAGAAGTTTCATACCGAAAATTCTTTTTATGAGTTGGGTCACGATCCATATCATGCTGCACAGCTCACTTCAAATCTGATGGATCAGGGAATCAATGTCATTGAGGTTCCCCAAATTACTCAATACTTATCTGAACCGATGCGTTGGCTTGAGCAACTACTTGCAGAAGGTCGCTTGCATCATGACGGCAATCCTGTTTTGCAATGGTGTGTACTTAATGTAGTGGTTCGTCCAGATGCCAAAGAGAATATTTTTCCTCGGAAAACATCACCGGGTAAAAAAATTGATTTGGCAATTGGGATGATCATTGCTGCGTCACGTGCCATGCATTACGACAACGAAAGTGTTTTTGAGTTGGTAGCGGGAGAAGATTCTCAATCTTTCGATGATTACATGAATAATTTTATGAGTTTTTCACGATGAATTTATGGCAAAGTCTTGCTGGCTTTTTTGGATATGCGCCAGTTGATCCCTCTTTAGGGAGTCAGAATAATGTGGTCATGTCACCAAAAACGGCACGACCTGTCACATTCAATACTGCAATGACTGTAGGAGCTGTGTTTGCAGCTACAAGGCTAATTTCGGAAACGGTTTCCACTTTACCATTAAACATGTATCAGATTAATGCAGATGGATCACGCACAAAGATTAAGGATCATCCTTTAATAGATTTACTTTCGTTTCGTCCAAACATAAGGCAAACAAGAATTGAATTTTTTGAAACATTAATGTTGAACCTTATCAACGATGGAAATGCTTATTGTTACAGAGGTTATGGTGATTTATCTAAAACCAGATTGGTTAGTCTGCAAGTTATTAACTCTGGTTCGATGAATCCAATATTAAATGATGATGGAACCATGACATTTGAGTGGCAAAAATCTGGTACTGAGAAGATCTTACTCTCAGAGAAAGATATTTGGCATATCAAATTGTTTGGTACTGGTGTTAAAGGGCTTTCACCATTACAGGCTGCATCAAAATCAGTTGGTTTAGCTTTGGCTGCCAGTGATCGTGCTAGTGATTTAATGGGTAAGGAAGCTCCAGCAGGTGGATTATTTCTTAAAGAAGGAAAATACCCTAAGGAAGACCAGCGTGACGTGCTTCGCAGTGAAACAAAAAAAATGATTAGCGGTGATGAAATTCCTGTTTTTCCAGATGGTATGGAGTTTAAAGAACTCAAAATGACACCTGCTGAACTCGAATTGATCACGACTTTAAGATATGGACTTGAAGATATAGCAAGAATCTATGGTGTTCCAAGTGTTTTGATCAATGATCAGTCTGCATCTTCTGTATGGGGCAGTGGTATTGATTCATTAATTGCTGCTAGTTACAAATTTAATTTCCGGCCCTATTTGGAAAAAATTGAATTATCAATTTTAGTTAATTTAATACCCAAGCAAGATTGGAAAAAATACGAATTTGAATTTGATTTTGGTGCTTTACTTCGCTCTAGTGAGAAAGATCGAACAGATATTGATGCTAAAAAAATTCAGACAGGTCAGAAAACGCCTAATCAAATTCGTATTGAAAATGGAGATATCCCACTGGCGGGTGGTGATACTTTATTTGTACCTGTCAATATTTTACCAATTGAGAAATCAGGTCAATCAAAAATTGATGTTAAAAAAGAGGATCAAATCTGATGTCACGCAAAGAGCATATGCCTACCGCGCCAGACTTTAGTTTGCGTGGCAAGTTGAGTAATAAATTTTCTCCAGATGTTTTAAATCGATGGAATCAGGGTATTAAAGCAATGGATGATGATTCAGAAAACACAATTGGAATTTATGATCCAATAGGTTATGACTATTGGTCTGATAATGGTGTTACAGCAAAACGTATAAGTGCAGCACTACGTACAATTGGTTCTGACACAGATTTGATTGTTAACATTAACTCGCCTGGTGGAGATGTCTTTGAGGGTTTGGCGATTTACAACTTACTACGTGCGCACAAAGGAAAGGTAACTGTACGTGTACTTGGATTAGCTGCATCTGCTGCGTCTTTTATTGCAATGGCTGGTGATGAAATACAGATAGCACGCGCAGGTTTTTTCATGATCCATAACGCATGGACGGTAGCATGGGGAAATCGACATGATTTAATTGAGACATCTAATTTACTTGGTCAAATTGATGAAACCATTGCTGACATATATCACATTCGTACAGATTTATCGACTGACGAGCTGGGTAAAATGATGGATTCTGAGAGTTGGATTAATGGCAAGACATCTATTGAAAAGGGTTTTGCTGATTCTCTTTTAGATTCTGATGCATTAATAGAACAAACAAATGAACAAGGGCCATCGAATGAAGCTGCTAAAAAAATTGATATGTTGTTGGCTCAAATAGGATTACCACGTTCTGATCGACGTTCACTGATTAAAGATTTAAAAACGGGTATGCACAACGCTACCCATAATAGTAAGCATAGCGCTACTAATGAGTTATCCGAAAAGGATTTGCTTGAATTAAGACAGATGGCAACTTCTTTTAAAGAATCCGTCTAACCTAACTAATTTTTAAATATCCGCTTCATGCGGATTTTTTTGGAGTCTATTATGACTGATCAAAGCAAAACAGCCGCGCAGATTTTAGCTGACGTTAAAAATGAGTTAAAGGAAGCGACCACAAACTTTAATGCCAAAGCACAAGAAGCATTAAATGAGGTTGAAAAAACAGGCAAATTAGCAAATAAAACTAAAGCAGATGTAGATGAGCTAGCAAATAAATACAATGCATTAGAAATTGCTAAAAATGATCTTGAAGTTCGTTTAGGTGACGCTGAACAGAAATTTGCACAATTGCCTTCAAATTCTAAAAATGGTAAAGCAACGTTGAGCAACTTAATTATTGCTCAAAGTGAGGCATTGACAAAGTTTTCAAGAGACGTGCAGGTTGGAATGCGTCATCGAATTTCTATTCAAGATGCTCTAACTTCCCCAAATTTGGATGGCGTTATTCAGCCACAGCGTTTGACTGAGACAGTCGGTCCAGAAAAAGCAAAACTTGTAATTCGTGACTTGATTGCACCCGGTCGTACTCAATCGAATGCTATCAGTTGGATTCAAATAACTGGATTTACCAACGCTGCAAAAACAGTAGCTGAAAATACGAAAAAGCCTGAAAGCTCACTTCAATATGAGTCTAAAATTACACCAGTGACTACAATTGCCCATACTTTCAAAGTTTCAAAACAGGCTTTGGATGATCTGGCACAGCTTGCTTCAGATTTTGAAATTGAAATGAGCTATGGATTGAAATTAGCTGAAGAGCTGCAAATTCTTTTTGGTGATGGTACTGGTGTTAATCTTCACGGCATTATGCCTCAAGCATCTGCATTTCAGAATCTTCTGGAATACGAGAACCCTACACGAATTGATATTTTACGTTTAGCAATGCTCCAAGCATTGGTCGCAAGAGTTCCTGCAACTGGCCATGTATTACATTGCATTGATTGGGCGGGTATTGAGTTAGAAAAAGATACAACTGGTCGTCATATTGTTGGTAGTCCTACAGATGGATCAATCAGTTCGTTATGGACTTTACCTGTTGTTGAAAGCACTTTGCCTGAATTTGAAGATCAATTCTTGACAGGGTCATTTAAATACGGTGCTCAACTCTTTGATCGTGAAGATGCAAACATTGTAATCGCTAGTGAAAACGTTGATGATTTCGAAAAAAATATGCTTACAGGCCGTTGTGAAGAGCGTTTAGCACTAGCAGTTAAACGTCCTCAGGCATTCATTAAAGGTAAGTTTTCTGAAATTTTAAATGCATCTGGCAGTTCAGCCGGTTAATTCCAAATTATTCAATAAAAGCAGCTTTCGGGCTGCTTTTTTCATTATTTATGCAAAATTTTGAATAAATTATTCAAATAAATGCATTTTTCTTCAATTTAAAGGACATTTTTATGAGTGATTACAACATTACTTTAGGAAAAATGAAGCATTACCTGAGCATTGTGCATACACGTGATGACGCATTTATCGAATCACTCATACCAGTGGCTTTAGAAGACATTCAAAACTGTATAGATCGTCGTTTTGATGATCCTGAAACATGGGGCCGAGTTAAATTAGTCGATGAGCAAAACAATATTCCCGCACCGCTCGAAGCTGCTGTAAAAATGGTTATCGATGATCTTTACCATAATCGTTCTACTCAGTTCGATAAGTCATTGTTTGAGAATAAAACATTCACTCGGTTGTTTTCACCCTATCGAAAAATGGGAGTTTAGCTTATGTCACGTTTAGTTAAAAAAGTAACTTTGCAGGTAATCATTGACGCTGAAGAGTGTTTAAAAATATTGCACCAAATCTCTGAAAAGCTCGATCCAAACAAGCCAGAAGAAAGGATGTCTCTAGGTGAAGCGAAAGCCAAAATTGATGAAGCTATAGGGAAAATTAAGTGTTCTTTAGATTGGGTGGCTGCATTACACGAGGAATAACCCATGCAATCAGGACAATTAGACACGCTTTTTGAAGTACTCCGGCGTGGCCCTGCTAAAAATACAGGTGGCCAGACTAAGCAAGAATGGTCTGTGATCGGGCAGTTCTATGGTGAAGTAAATCCGGTGAGTGTGAACAACTTCGTGCAATCAGGCGTTCAGGGTTCTGCTTTAGTCGCACGGATCGTTATGCGACCAAATGATTTTCCAACATTAACTGCTGCTAACCTGATTCGTAATGTAGATACACAGCAGCTTTATACGATTACAGGAATTTTGCCTTTTGATAAGGGCCGGCAATCGCTCATGGTGACTTTGGGGAAATTGTGATGGACTTTAATTTCAAGATTGATGGCTTTTCTGATTTAGCTGAGCAATTAGCAAGTCTTGTGAGTCTCGCAAAAGAAAAACAGTTAACTCAAAACGCACTATTTTATGCTTCACAGCCAATTTTTGAGGAAATTAAAGCAAATGCACCGCGTGCAGAAAAAGCATATTACCGGTACTACCGTGGTTCACTGAGGCAGCGAAAACGTGGCAACCCACAAAATTCAAGAAAGCTTAAACGCCCCGGTACGCTTCGCCGAAATATTGCACGTAAAAGAATTCGAATAAATGGCGGTGTGGCTGTCGGCATCTATGTTAAGCCAAAAGCATTTTATTACCGCTTCATAGAAAGAGGTACGCCAGTGATTCGAGCTGTACCGTTTATACGTCCTGCTTATGACCGACATAAGGAACTATCAGTATTCAGATTCAAGCAAAAATACGGTGAATATGTGAGTACTGCATTTGCGAGAAAACGAATTATTGAGCGAGGATTTGATGATGTTAGCGAGTGAAGTGATTTATCAAACGCTCGGGCCGATTTTCAATGATCAAGTGGCGCCAGCTCCAATTCCACAAGGGCAGCAAATTGAAGGTACATACATTACCTATCAGGGCATAAGTGAAGACTCTTTAAACACGGTAAAAACTTGGACCGGTTACGATCATTTAAGAGTTCAAATCAATGTTTTCAATACAGACAAAATTCAATGTGAAAAAGATGCTGCGCGTCTAAAACGCGCAATGTCTGATCAGAAATTATCTGAATGTGTGATTGCTGGCGCGCAAGATGGTGGTTTTGATGATGAAACGCAACTGTACCAGCATCAAGTTGATATTTTTATTTGGCAATATGCCGAGGAGTAACTCATGGCTGCAAAAGATTTAATTGATTCTCAAGGGATCGTGATTTCTTACAAATTACCGATAGCTCAGGCATTTTCAGAATTGTTAGAAGTTACTGATAGTCCTCTACCGACAAAAAAACGTGAAGTTGATGACATCACGACAGTAAAATCGACGCATAAAGAAACGGCTGCTGCTGGTGTGATTAGTGCAGATGACTTAGCGTATGAGCTACTCATGATCTCAGGAAGTGTACAACAGCAAGAACTAGATCAGTACTTTGAAGATGGTGAAATGCTCGACTTCAAGGTTGTATTGCCTGATGATGCTGCAACAACTTATACCTTTCAAGGCACGATCACCGAACTCTCTCCAGTACGGGCTGCCAATAAGAAAAACCGCTTTAAGTTGACCATTGCTGTTAATGGCAAAGTCACCAAAACCACCACTCCATAACAGAAAGCCCGCAATGCGGGCTTTAATATTTTAGGATACTGAAAATGACTGAAAAAACAATTGCTGCTGGTTTAGCTGCTGCATTCTTGGCGTTGGCTGAAAATAAAGATTTTGTAACTGATGAAGTTGAAGGATTAGGCAAAATTGGACTGAAGCGTTTAAGTCTTGCAGATCGTGATGCTTGGGTTGAGGCTGATAAAGATTCTGTAGCCGTCATCATCAAAGGTTCGGTGTGTGACCCTGAAACTGGTGAGTTATCACTTAAAAATTTAACTAATGATCAGATTAAGGCTATTCCGGGGCCTATTGCTGATGAATTGGTTAAAAAGATTTATAAGCACAACAACATCAAAACGCTTGCTGATATTCAAGCTGAAAAAGAAGCAGGGCAGGAGCCTGAGCAGCTAAAAAACTAAAAAGCCGACCTGATCTAAGATTTAGATTTCAGCTTGCTTTGCGCTTAGGTCGCACGGTCGGCGAGCTAGAAAAAAGCATGACGTATCAAGAGTATCAATACTGGCAAGCATTTGATTCGCTTGAACCGATTGGTATGTTGCGTGAAAACGTATTTCAGGCACATATTGCAAAAACTGTTTTTGATGTGAATTGTCCTGAAAATGAGTTTGGACTAACTGACTTTATGTTATTTCAGGAACGGCCAGAACGTACTGTTGAAGATGTGATGGACGACATTAAAACTAGAATGGCAAGTTTGTGTTAATTCACTAACGTATAAATTGATCTAATACCACCTTTGATTGGTATATATTTTAGTAGGATAAAGTGGGGGTTATCGTTGAAAAACTCCCACATATCCATAATTGGATCGTCATAATCTGGTCTTGTAAAATCTTTTATTTTTTCTGATGACATTGAATTTCCTTAAGAATAATATTTTAAGGTTGCTTTGAATTTTCGAGAGTGATTATATTCTAATTTTAAATAAATTGATGATCGTATTATGAACAAAATTTTATTTGGGTTATTAATTGGCTTTCCTTTATCCATAGCTTATGCACAATCTGATTTCACTGTAAATGCTAAAGATGGTGATGGGAACAAAAAAAGCATCATTGTTAAAGTTAAATATGATGATGAAAACAAAAAGGAAATAGATCAAAAACGTGTAGAATCATTAATTGATAAAACTTCAATTCGTATTAAATCTGGTCTTAAAAATGAATATTCGTATGTTCCAAGATCAGCCATGATAAGACAGCAAGGATTATCATTTCTTGTGAACTTGAAATATACCGCTGAAAACAGCTATGGAGCAAATGTAGTTAATACTTTTGGACAAAACTTCGTAATGAAAGAAGACGGAAGTTTTTAAATCTAATTGTGATGAATAACCCTGCTAAGCAGGGTTTTTTTATATCTAAAGGAAAGTGGTTATGGCAGATGATCTATTAAGACGTATTGAAATCTTACTCGAAGCAAATACAGCGCGATTTGAGTCTGGTATGTCACGTGCTGAAAAAATTGCTCAAAACTCTGCCAAAACTATGACTAAAGGTTATGATAGTGTTAAATCTGAAGTCAAAAGAACTCAAACACAAGTTGATGATTTTTCTAGAACTTTAGAACGTCAAGATCGTCAAATAGCGGGTATGGCAAAAACTTATGGTTTACTTGCATCATCAGTAAAATCTGTAGTTGCTGGAATATCTCTTAATCAAGTAATTGCAAAATCAGATGAATTTGTTTCATTACAAAATAGACTAAAGCTTGTTACTAAGTCTCAGGATGAGCTTGCACAAGCATCTCAAGCGACATTCCTGATTGCACAAAGAACGGCAGCTACATGGGATTCTTCTGCAATGATCTATCAAAGATTTGCAGATAATTCAGATAAACTCGGTATTAGTTTAAGTAAAACTGCTGAATTAACAGAGACGGTTTCAAAAGCAATTTCGATTTCTGGCGGTAGTGCCGCAAGTGCAGATGCTGCATTGGTTCAATTTGGTCAGGCTTTGGCATCAGGCGTACTGCGTGGTGAAGAGTTCAATTCTATAGCTGAACAGGCACCCGGCTTATTAAAAGCTATAGCACAAGGCCTTGGTGTTAACGTTGGTCAGTTACGTGCTATGGCCGCTGATGGTAAATTAACGGGTGATGTTCTGGTTGCATCTCTATCTAAAGCAAAACCATACATTGATGATTTATTTTCAAAAACAGATTTTACAATTTCTCAATCATTTACCAAGTTAAACAATGAATTAATTAAGTTTGTTGGTGAGGCTTCAACAAGCTCTGGTGCATCTATTGTGTTGGCAGATGGTATCAGTACGCTTGCTGATAACTTAGATAAAACAACAAACGTGCTTATGGTAGGGGCTGCTTTTTATGCGGGTACTTATATACCTGCTATTTACAGCTCAGTGATAGCGGGTTATGCAAAAACCAAACAACTTTTAGAGCAAACTGCGGTACAGGTTACTGCTACAAATATGGAAAAAGTAGCAGCTTTGGCTGATATTGCTAAAGCTCAAAGTACTCTGACGCTTTTAGCTGCTGAAAAAGCATTAGAAGTTGAACGCTTAAAAGCACAGATATCTGCCCAAGGCCGTATGGCTACAGTAACTCGCATGGCAGAGCTTCGAAAATTAGAGACTGTTGTAACAAATGAATTAGCTGTTGCTCAAGCCCGCTTGAATGCCGTTCAAAATGCATCTGTAGGCGTGGGTAGAAGTTTACTTGGTATTTTGGGTGGCCCTGTAGGTTTAGGCTTAACTGTTGCGGGTGTTGCTGCATCTTATCTATTGCTTAAAGATAACTCGGCAGATACAACTTCATCATTAACAATTCAAGGTCAGTCTGTAGATGAGCTTAGAGCAAAATATGAAAAGTTGAGTATTGCTCAGCAAAAATCAGCCTTGCATGAGTTGAAAAAAGAAGTTGATGAGTTACGCGTCTCTTATACTGTAGCAAGCTCGGATCTGAGTGCGTTTATTGATGCTATACCAATTTCAGACGATAAAATTGCAACAGTGCGAAAGCTTTACAATGCTTACAGCCAAGGTAAATTGTCGTCTGATGAGTTTAATAGCGCAATTGAAAAGCTTAACTTTTTGACTGATAACCAAAAGCTCAAGATCAATCAACTTTCAGCAAGTTATGATCAAAGTAAGGTGTCATATTCAAATGCTAAATCTGCACGTGATTCATTAGTCGATACTACACCTAAAGCGGTGCAGGCACATAACAGTGAAGCAGAGGCAATTCGTCAAAAGAATATACAGCTTCAAAAAACAAAGGAACTTCAGGAAAATGCTGCGAAGGAGAATTTGAAAAATCAGTATTTTATCAATACTGTGAAAGCAAGTGGTAGTAATCAGAATGCACTTGATTATGCAACTTTTATGACGAAGTTTCGTGAAGACAATAAAATTCCGTTTTCTCAAATTTTAACGTCAGATCAAAAGAAAATTGCAGATGATCAATTTGCACTTCAGCAAAAAGTTAAAAACCTTCAAGATAGCATTACTGAATCCAGTAAAGCCCAGACTAAAGAAATGGAAAAACAGCAAAAACTTCTTGCTGTGAATTCTAAAGTGTTGGCTGCTGCTAAACAGTATAACTTTGCCGGAATTGAACAAAAAACTGGACTAATCAATGGCACTTTGTCTGCAATTATGATGCAAGAGTCCCGTGGTAATGCACGTGGATACAACGCATCAACTGGTGCAGCAGGCCCATTTCAGTTTTTACCTGCAACAGCAAAACAGTATAAAGTGGCAGATCCATACAATGTTCAGCAGTCTGCTGAGGGTGCCGCTAAGTATATTTCATATCTTTTGAAGATATTTAAAGGTGATTTAGAAAAAGCAATTCGTGCCTACCATGCTGGCGAAGGTAATGTTGCAAACGGTACTAAAATTGGGCCGATAAACAATGAATACTGGACAAATTTTAAAGCTCGTATTGCTTCTTTGAATGGCGCTCAAGGTTCAAATGCAAAAGACTTTGAAAAGTATATTGAAGATCAAACTAAAGCTGTTACTAAGTCTTTGGAAGATCAGCAAGATTTGCGCGAAAGCTACTTTAATTCATGGGAAAAGCTTGAATATCTGCATAATCAAAATGTAGATAAGATTCGTCAAACTTTTGCCAATGATCCAACGACACGTGATTTACTTTTACAGCGTGAAGCTGAGCGAAATGCAAAGTCAATTCAAGAGTGGATGAAGTATGAGGATGATCGTGTAAAAGAAGAGGTTAAAGCAAATCAGGAAATTATTGTATCAAGACAGCTTGCTTTTGATGCGTTGAATAATCCCCGCGCACAAATGCTTGGAATTGCTACAAATGCAAGTGCTGAAGCAACTCTATCAAGCAATCAGTTAGCATCATGGAAATTAAATACTCAGCACCAAGATGGATATTCACAACTTGGCGATAGCTTAAATAGCAGTGCAGAAGCTATTAACAACAGTGAGTTATTAACTGATCAGGAAAAGTATCAGCAATTACAAGGTGCTTATCGTGATTATCTTGAAGCAAAAAAGGCTTTGGGTTTGCAATATGCAAAAGATGAACAGGACTTACTGAAATCTCAACATCAAGAGCAGCTTGGTTTGTGGGGAAATTTGCTTGGCCAAGCTCAAACAACTTGGTCGCAAATGACTCAGTCAGTAAAAGATGCAAATGGTGAACAATCTGCATCATATAAAGCCATGTTTTTAATGCAACAAGCATTTTCTATTGGTGCCACATTAGTTGCAGCACATTTAGCAGCAGTTCAAACTACGGCAGATATAACATTGCCATTTGTTGGTAAAATTCCTGCCGCTACTGCAATTTTGGGTTTTGGTTATGCTCAAGCTGCAATGATTGCAGCACAGGCAATCACAGGAATTGCTCACGGTGGTTTGGATTATGTACCTTCAGAAAGTACATATCTACTTGATCGTGGTGAACGTGTATTGTCACCACGTCAAAACCAAGATTTAACTAATTATTTGGCAAATAGTGGTAAATCTAGTGGTAATGGTGGTGTCGTGATTTATAACAATACGCCAATGCAAGTAAAAGCAGAACAGCGTGATGATGGAAAAACTTATGTGACGATTGATGAAGTTGAAAGCTATTTACTACAATCAATTAATGATCCAAACAGTAAGTATTCAAAGTCAATGCAACAAAATACTAACCTACAGCGGAGACGATAGATGTCTAAATTATTGAAATTCAAATATGTACCGCTTCAAGCTGGATACACAGGAGAAACAAGTTCTGGCGTGATCTCGCAAAAGCTTGATGGTGGTGCAGAACGTAACCGACGAGCATCTAAAAATAATTGGAGCAGTGTGAGCTGTGCTTTTAAATTTGATGAACTAGGCTATCAGTATGTACAAGCGTTTTATCGAATTTGGCAGCGAAGTCCTTCAAAGCCGTTTTTAGTCGAAATGTTTTTAGATGATTCAGAAGTGCAAGATTATGAATGTTTGTTTGTGCCTGACTCTGTAAAACTGAATTCGAAAAATGGCCTTATTTATAATGTTTCAATTCAGTTTTCTGTAAAGCCTATGAAAGTGAATGAAGCTGCTGATGATGCAATCGTTATGCTTGTGAATAACAGCATTAACGACATTGCAAATCCACTTGAAAAACTGGTCAATGTAGACTTGCCCGACGCATTGGAGAATCTCGATGCCTGATTACACATCGTTCTTTCTGAATTCGAGCAGCGGTGTTGTTCCACTTGAGTGTGTTGAAATCTCTCACCCTGATTTTGAGCAGCCTTTTCGCTATGTCAAAAACGATGCCAACGGTGTGACAGTAAAGCATGCAGACGGTGGCCCAGATGTTGATTATGTCTATCAACCCATGTCGATTCAGCGCTCTACTGTCACAAACGATCTTGATCAAAAGCTCGCACTTACAATTGGTGATGTTGAGGATGAATTGATTGAAGCGGTTATATCTGCACGACTTGGCGACAACTGGAACCAGAGGCCACAAGTTAAGTGGCGATTGTACCGTGATGATGATTTGTCATCCCCAATGGTGGAGCTACAAACACTCGAAGTCGCATCGCTCTCAAAAGATGGAACGGGAAACTGCACATTTGATGCTAAAGCGCCTGAGCTTAATTCTGTTAAGACTGGTGAAACATATAGTCTAGAGCGTTTCCCATTGTTGCGAGGCATGATTTAATGTTCAACTTATTTGGATCTAAAAAAATGAAAGATATAAATAAATATGTTGGTTTGTATTTATTGGCTTATGTCGTAGTTTTGGCATTCTGTTTTATATTTCAATCATTCGTTGTATGCAATAATTTTTCTTTGATCTGTGCTTTTAAAAATACAGAAGTTAATGTAATTGTTTCAACAACGTCTTATGTGCTCACCCCTTTAGTTGCAATTATTGGATTTTTGTCTTGGAAAAATCAATATAACAGAGTGACGGTTTCTCAACTATCAAACGACATATACAAAGCCTTGGATGATGAGAATATTCTTGCATTTAAGTATAGAAGTTGTATTAAACATCAAACGGACTTAACAGAAAAGGATTTAGATTTAAAACAAGACTTAGGCATTAAGTCGAATTGTGTTTATGATCAGATTCGACTGTTAGCAAAATTAATTGGTAATCATGAACTGCAAGAACTTAATGATCAGCATCGTGACTTGATTAATTTCATAGTATTAAATGTTGAAATTAAAATTTCAGAAAATGCACCAATGAATGAAGTTAGGAAAAAATATTTTTCTAACTATGAAGATTACTCGGTCATTTTAAGAAAATTACGTTCTGTACTTAGCAATTACATCATTGTTTAGGTTGAGGTGATCAAATGTCTATAGATCATCTTTTAGATCGAATCTGGACACCTGAGTACACATGCAATGAATTTCTTTGTGAAGCATGGCAATCGATTACAGGTGAAAATCTATCGAGTCGTTTGCATGAATTCTTAAACGGCTCTGGTGACTTTCAGCGTATCGATGAGCCGATTTCACCCTGTATTGTCTTTTTCACAAATGGCCCGCGAAGCTCGACACACGTCGGGCTTTTTTATTGCGACAAACTTTTGCACTTATCTGGACGTGGTGTGCAATTTCTACTACTTGAACTGATTTCAATTAATTTTCGGGAAACGAGGTTTTATCTATGAGTTTGAAAAAAGTCATTATCGTACCCGACGTTTATAATAAGTCGACTTGGGCCGAGGCAGACGTAGAAGACGTACTGCAATATCTACATGAGCAGTTTGCACCAAGCTTCCCAAAAAATGCACGGATTTATCATAATGACATTGCCCAATCACGAGATGTCACACCAGAAAATACGCAGGAAATCGAAACGCTTAAAAATTTGGATGGTCAATTTTATGTTGTGATTTATCCGAGCTGGTTCTGGTATGTATATTATGCTGTTGTTGCAATCATGGCGGCTTACAGCGTCTATTCAATTTTGACAATGCCAAAGCCTGCTGCTGCAACTTCTGGTTCATCAAATAATGAATTAGCAAACCGAACGAATCAAGCTCGTTTAAATGGCCGCATTCCAGACATCTTCGGGCGTGTGCGTGCATACCCGGATTTGATTGCTCAGGCTTACTCGATCTATGTGGATGGCATTGAAATTGAAGAGTGTTTGATGTGCATCGGCCGTGGCTATTATCAAATTCTAGACATGCGCGATGGTGATACAGACGTTGCAAATATCGCGGGTACGTCTGTATCTGTATATGATCCATTCACTAGCATTGTAGGCGAACCAATTTATAGGGTTGGTGATCAATTTACAGAATTTCCAAAATATGTAAAAAAATCAGATTCAATCAACGGCCAGACGATTGAACGTCCGAATAATGCAGTTTTAGAATCATCAAATGTTTGGTTTGAAAGTCCTAACCTGATTAAGTCGACCGGTTTGGATTTTACGCAGTACTTTAGCAGTCTTGATCGAGTTGGGTTAAGCGGTGCAGTTTACGGCATTGCGGATGTCAATTTGACAGGTCAGATACTTATTACTGAATCAAAAACAGTGATCATTGAATCGACAACCAATATTGATAATCCTAATTTGTTTAAAGGTTTACTGTTGACAGGTGCATTAGTTGATATCGTCACTACTGCTGGCACACCGCCTGTTTCAGAGACCAATACACGTGACGTTTCAGGTCAGTTTATCGTTTCAGGTGTGACTAAAACTGTCATATCTGGTGGCTTTCATTATGAAATCGTGCTGTCTAATCCAGAGCTAGTCAATGCAAACTGGGATTTTGTGAATGACGACTACACCATTACCGCAGGTGCAGTCTTAAACAAAAACTCGAATAGCATCTCGCTTGATGATACATACACAATCAACTCTGTCACAGCAAATACGATTGCGCTTGTAAATCCAAGTGCGATAAATGACGAATGGGATAAGTTGCTGACTTTACCGGGTCAATCAACTGCAGGCCAGAGCGTACTTGTCCGTTTTGATCAGGTGAGTTCGAAGTATGTTGGCTGGTTTAACTTCGATATGCCAGAAGCAGAGCAAGCGGTTTTTAACTTTTTTTTTCCAAATGGCCTGTTTTACCAGGACTCAAAAGGCGGGGTATGGGAAGAGGGCATCACTGTTGTGATTGAGATTCAATCGATTAACAGTGATGGTGATCCTGTGGGAGCAATCACAACGATTAATCAAGACATACGTGCAAATAACAAGTCACAATTTGGGCGTACTGTATATGTGGATTTGCCCGTTCAGGGTTCGTTTCGTTTCCGTTTAAGCCGGACCACTGGTACGCAGACAGGCAAAACTCAGGACACATGCAAAATCAAGACCGTCTATGGTATGTCTGATTCAAACGTGTCTAACTACGGCAATGTAACTGTGATCCGTTCGCGTACAGTGGCCACCGATGGTGCATTGTCACTGAAAGAGCGCAAGTTGAATTGTCTTGTGAATCGCAAGTTACCACTTGATGGTACTGGCGCTTTACAAGTTACACGTTCAGCAGCTCAAGCGCTGATTTACAATGCGCTTGATGACCATGTGGGACGTCGATCTGAGAATGAAATCGACATTGCACGGATCAATGCTGAAATTGAGAAAGTGAACACATACTTCGGCTCAAGCATCATGAGTGAGTTCAACTACACGATTGATGATGACAATCTCAGCTTTGAAGAAATCGCCGGAATGATTGCCAGTTCTGCATTTTGTGAGCCGTATCGCTTCGGTAGTTTGTTGCGCTTGAAGTTTGAGCAGCCACAGGATAACTCTGTTTTGCTGTTTAATCATCGAAACAAAGTGCCGAACACTGAAAAACGGACTTACACATTCGGGGTTCAGAAAGACTATGACGGGGTAGAGCTTGAATACACATCTGATGAAGATGATGCGCGAATCAAGTACACTGTGCCCGAGGGCATTACGCTTAAAAATCCGCTCAAGATTACATCATCGGGCATTCGTAATGAAGCGCAAGCCAAAGTGCGTGCATGGCGCGAGTGGAACAAGCTGAAATACAAGTATGTATCGTGTGAGTTTGAAGCGCTCGACGAGTCTGAGCTACTGATTCGAAATGATCGTATTCTTGTTGCAGATAATACGCTGGTAAGCACACAAGACGGGGAAGTGGATGCGGTAGACGGATTGACTGTACATACATCGCAGCCATGCAATTTTGAAACAGGCTTTGTGTATTACGCTTACTTTCAATTGCCAGATGCTTCGGTCGAGATGATTCAGTGCAGCGCTGGGCCAGATGACTATTCAATGACGCTTGCACGGGCACCGTTGCTACCACTTGTTGTAGATTCAGACCGATATGTCAAAACGCTGTATTCGCTAGTCAAAGCAGATGAGCGTGAGAAACAAGCCTTCATGCTTGAAGAACTGACACCGCAAACGCAAATGACGAATACATTGAAAGCATCGAACTATGACGCACGTTTTTATGAACGTGATCATGACTTTATTTAACTGAATTTTAGAAATCCAAAGCGACTGAATAAGTCGCTTTTTTTATGTCTGGAGAAAGCCGATGGCTGATTCAATTATCACAAAGCAAGAGTTGATTGACGCTCAAAAAGATGCGGATACCCTTGAGCAAGTGACAAGCGGTGATGAGTTTAGCGATGTTATGAGTCGTTTGGGCCGTGTATATCCGACACTTGCTAAAATGATGAAAATTTTGCAGCAAAGCGGGCAACGCTCTTATGCAAATTACGCATTGTTTGAAGCAGATAAAGTGAATATTCCAAGCAATACCACTGTACGTATTGCTCAGGGAGAAAACTCAGGATTATATGTTTGGGATGGCACAAATTTAACAAAAGCGGAAGGCGATGTTGTTGAGCTCGTGAATGCGCTACTAAATCAATTCATCACTTCTGAAGACTCTGAAAATCTCTACGAGTGGAAAGACAACGCAGGAAATGTCGTACTTGTGCTGAATAAAAAGGGCCAGCTCGTCTCGTATGATGAAGATAAGAAGCGTTCAATATTGCTCACAAATCAAGAAGACATCAAAGAACTACAAAAGTTTGTCGATGAACTGAATCTGAACAATATCAGCGTATTGTTAAAGCTGCTTGCAACAAGTGATTCAAGTGATTTATATACGTTTGACGATAGCGACGGAAATATCGTTCTACGTTTGACGAAATCTGGAATGTTACGCTCTGGTCAGATCGACGGGCTTCACAATGCTGTTGATGCACTTGAGTATTTGAAAAAGCTAACAAAGCAGTCAGATGACACTCAACTGATTCGATTTGAAGATGCTGAAAATAACTTGCTCGGCTACGTCGACAAGTTCAGTAATTGGGTCTTCAACGGTGTCGATGTTTTAAATGAAATCAATGAGCTGAAGAAGTTTAAAAACAAGGCGAAAACTGTGACAGCACTCAAGCAAATCGCAGTGAAAGCCCCCGATTCTGTTGTTCAAATTTATCTGACCGATGTTGATTACTTACCGGAATCAAAAGGAGCCCAAGTTTCAGCAAAAGCTGAATTACACATCGATGGTGAGACTATTGCATGCTACACAGCACTAGAGGTTCAAGGTTCCAGTAGTGCAGCTTATCCGAAAAAGAACTGGACACTGGCGCTATACAGCGACCAAAAATTAAGTAACGCTCTAAAAATGCAAATTGGCTCAGTACCAGCACATGATGAATGGGTGTTTAAATCGAATTATGTTGATTTTTCCAATGTTCGAAATGTTGGTGCAAATAACTTTTGGGAAGCCATGGTGCAAAGTAGAAATACTCTCTACAAGCGAGAAGTCGACCAGGTTTTTCTCGGTAAATCGGGTGTAGATGCAGTGCCTACCAACGCAACAGGTCATGTCGTTGGTTATTCAGCGCTCCTTTATATTAACGATAAATTCTATGGCATTGGAAATCTGTGCATTGGTAAGAAATACTTTAATTACAATTTGAATCGAAAAAACCCTAAAAATATTCAAATTGATTGGGGAATGGGGCAAGCGGATTTAACAAAGTTAAGCTCAAGTAGTGCCAGTGTGTATGAATTTAAATCTCCAAAAGCGGTCACTCAAGTGACGATTGATTGCTTGAGGGCGTGGGATGTTTTTGCATCTTCAGAACAGTCCTCTTTTTCTGAAAATGCATCTAAGTTTTTGAATCAAACAAATGTGATTGATTACTGGCTCTTTTCAGATCTGACATATAACTATGACGGTCTGGGTAAAAACTTTCAATTTGTGAGCTGGAATGGAACACAGTTCTACTTTATGCCATACGACTTGGATTCGACATTCGGTTCAAATTTCTCTGGAACAGGAACGATACCCGCAACAGCAGTTCTGACTAAAGATGACTTGCCATCAGCAACTGCTGATTTTTGGAATAAAGTTAAGAACACTTATGCAAATGAAATGAGAGCCAGATACAAAGAGTTGAGAGATTTAAAAATATTTGATGAGTCGTTTATCTATAACACTTGCTACGAACTTGCATCAAAGTTTCCGTACGATTTGGTTTTGCTTGAAAGAGAGAGATGGCCAGACTCACCATCTCAATATTTTTCAAGTATTTTTCAGATTGCGAATTGGACAAAACAGCGACTTATCTACTTAGATAATCTTTATCAATACAATAAATAGGAGACTAACATGTCTTGCACAGTGTTTAAATCAACAAATGCGGTTGATCAATCGATCAATGTATTCCCGCCGAAAGGCTACATTAGCAATGTTCGAGTGCTGAAGAATGATGATGTAGATGGTGGGTATATCTTTAAATTTCGCTCAGATGTTGCTAGAACGTTTAAAGCGACTGGTGCAACACTAACATGCCCATCGAATAATGTTCTAACACCAGTCACGGAGGTGTTTTTAAACCCTGCTCAAGAAATCATAATGACTTTAGATGAAGGTCGTGATTATGCGTATTTGTCTTGGAATGATACAGCAGGAATAATGGGCTTTACGCCATCTGATGGCTCTGCTTTTTTTGGTGCATATGTCGATTACTCTTTGGGTCTTCATACAGAAAATGCAACAAGCATCGCTGGTCTTTTAATGAATGTCGGAGGCTTTAATCAGCGTGTAGATTTTTGGAATCTTTCTGAAGTCACTCAAGCAGCCGCTGTTTTTTATAATAATCGTGACTTTAATCGTGAAATAAAATGGAATGCACCAAAACTAAACAGTTTGACTGATTTTTTAAGAGGAGCATCTAAGTTTAATAAAAACATCACGATTAGGAATGCTAAACCTCTTTCAGTTGCAGGTCTTCTTGATCGAGCTATTTCTTTTAACTCGAAAATCAATATAGACACTTCCGAGTGTTCTGATTTTACTGCGATGTGCAGAGATGCAGAGAGCTTTAATCAAAGTATTTCTAATTTAGATTTTAGAAAAGCCGTTAGAATCTCAAATATGCTGGAAGGTGCTCGGTCATTTAATCAAATAATTGATTTTGGTACTTTACCGCTTCTTGAAGAAGCACAATATTTGTTTGCGAGTTCAGCTCTTAACAGCCCTGTTAAGTTTAGTGCACCCAAATTATGGAATGTAAGCGGGTTGTTTTCTGGAAATGCCAAGTTTAACAGCACAATCGCTGTTGATTTTAGTAGCGCAACGACGATGTCTTACTTCTTCTTTTTAGCTACGTCTTTTAACCAGCCAATATCGCATTTTAATATCAAAAATGTGCTTAATTTTGAGGGGTTTTTGACTGGTGCACCCGCATTTAATCAAGATTTATCGGCTTGGCCGGCTAAATTCAATGTGAATGCGAATATTGTTGGTGTGTCAGAAGCTCAAAATTGGTCGACAGAAAACTATGACAAATATTTAAATGCACTGTGGCTCGACGTCGGCACAACACGACAAGCGGCTTGGGCAAACGGTACAAGCCCGCGTGTTGTAAGCGCTGTTGCAAAACGATCAGCAGCGAGCCAAGCTGCGGTGAGCGGCCTGATCGGTGCGGGTTGGACAATTGTCGATGGAGGGTTAGTTTAATGAGCGCTAAAACATATACAAAAGCAGATGGTCAGTACTTCAAAGTTACAAACAAAACTTCGGGTGCAATTTTGATGTACGGTGAACTGCACGAATCAAATGAATTGAATACGATTCACAACGTCGAGTTCATTTCAGAAGAGCAGTATGAAGCTGAGCGCCCGAAGCCATTGTCTGAAACGAAGATGGTTTAAAAAAGATTTGCCCCGAAAGGGGCTTTTTTATTGCCAAAAATTGGGGGTGAAAGTGGCATTTCTCGAATGGCTTTGCGAGTTTTTAAAACCGCTTGGTATAGCAATCTTCAGCTTTTTAATGGCATTCATTATGGCAGCACTTAGAACAGCAAAGAAAGGAAAAATCGACTGGCTTGAAGCAGTTATGTGCGGACTAATTGCAGTGGGTGTTTGGTCTTTACTTGAATGGTTGAACATCCCGCAAACAGTTGCTGTTGGAGCAGCAAGTACAGTTGGTTTTATGGGTACACACTTCGTCGCAGATTTAATTCAAAACTGGAAGAATAAGCAATGAAATTAATTGATAACTGGCAACAAGCTTTTAAGTTTAAATCAGTACAGATCGGCGCAATAAGCGCCTTTTTTTACGCCCTCATTTTATTCTCAGATCAGTTTTTAAATGTCTGGAATGTCATTCCTCAAGATATTAAAAACATGATTCCAAATGAGTGGCAATCAATTGTCGGGTGCATCGTCGGTGTGGCAATGGTGCTGGCTCGTCTGAAGAAACAGCCTGAACTGCATCAAAACAACATTTTAGGCTTCGCTGCATTGCCGCAAAATGCAATTGGTTTTGATCAGGCATTTGAGCGCTTAATCGGACATGAAGGGGGTTATTCAAACGATCCTGATGATCCGGGGAACTGGACTGGAGGCAAGATCAGAGTCGGTACACTTAAGGGTACAAAGTACGGACTTGCTGCAAATACATACCCAAACCTAGACATAAAAAACTTAACGCTCGAGCAGGCCAAAGCAATCTATAAAAAAAATTGGTGGGACAAGCTCGGCGCAGATGGTCTTCATTCTGCAATCGTATTCCAGCTATGGGATTTCGCAATCAATGCAGGTAAAGATCGTGCAATCAAAGAGCTACAGCAAGCAGTAGGCTTCACAGGTTCACAAGTCGATGGCAAGCTTGGGCCAGCGACTAAAGCAAAAGTTAACGAGTTTGATCTGAACGACGTGCTTCTTACACTCACTGCTGAACGGCTTAAGTTCTATGCGAGCCTACCGACTTGGCCGAAGTATGGTAAGGGCTGGACAATTCGAGTAGCTGATAACTTGATTTATGCAGCGAAAGATAATTAAAGAGTAGGCCCTCTAAGGAGGGCTTTCACTCTTTGGGTAGAATTTCTGAGATTAATATTTTTTCAATTGATTCAATACGTTTGATACAGTCATCTATCATTGATTCGGGATTATCATAAGAATAATCCTCTTTTGGATCCTTATATACAGTAAATCCTACTCTACTAGAGGAAATTTTTAATACTTTATTAATTTCAAATTTTAATTTCTCTTTATCTATACCTATGGTTTCATAATCTCTTATTTCATGATCATAATTCCAAGTTAAAAGTCTAGATGGGGGTAATTTTCTTAACTCATCATTTAATATTTCATAATAGTCATTATAACTTTTTGATAACTCCATAAATGTTTGATTTAAATAGTAAAAAATTCTATCAATATCGGCAAATTCATTGAAAAAATTGAATTTATTCCTATAGATGTCATCTAAAATTTTAAATCTGTAATCTAATTCTGTTAAAGCATTTGAGTTATCAGTAAAATCTAAATTTTTATATCTTTCTTTGTATATTGCATAATTTTCAATATTATAAGTATCCCTCAAAGTTGTAATAACAGTGCGCAAGTTTCTTTTTGAAATTGATAAAACTTTTAATATATCCTCAATATTTTGTTTTGATAGGTCATGTTTAGCATGATCTTTCCAATCACTAAATAGTGCCACTGCTATCAATGCAGCAGCTAAAGTCGAACCAATTGAAAAAATATCTTTTACAAATCCAATATCAATTTTTTGACCAAAAAAAAGTTTAAGGACTAAAACTAGAATCACACATGTTGTTGCGACCATTGCAAATATACAAAATGCATTGATTACATTGTCTTTATTGAAACGCATAAAATTTATCTAATTATTGAGCTTATTGATTTATAACTAATAAATCATCCCAGCGGAAGGGATTTCTACTCAATTTATCTCGACTCATCGACCAGTCACGATTGGGCAAGAAGCATGGTCCCACGCCGAGCTTTTTCTTCCCAAACCTCTCATGCACGCTTTCTAGCGCATTCATCAGCTTTTCTTTTTTCGCAATCTCGTTCATGTCTGTGAGCAAATCATAAGTGTGTCCAGCTTTAGGCTCTAAACATGTCAGAATCACCCCACATTTCTTGTATTTGATACCTTCTTTAAATATATGGCTAACCATCACCGTAGCAGCCTGTACTAAATCTAACGCGCTGTCAGTCGCTTCTGGAAGCGTATAGCTCACCGATTTATTATAGAACGACACGTTCGGGTCGAACGGATTTGATTGTACAAAAGCGAGTATGCAGCCACACAACAATTTTTCTGATCTCAATCTTGAGCATGCATCTTGTGCATACATGCTGATTGCTTCTTTTAAATCATCAAGTTCAGTCACTTTATTTCCGAATGAACGGCTTGCAACGATCTGTTTTTTTGACTCTGGACTATGTTCGATATCGATGCATGATGTGCCTTGCAGTTCTGACACCGTTCTGGCCATGACGATTGAAAAAGTTTTCTTCATTTCCTGCGGACTGCTGCACGTCAGATCATAAACAGTATTAATGCCCATACTTTGCAGCTTTTTTGTGTGCTTTCGACCAACGCCCCATACTTCAGATACATCGATAATTGAAAAAAAGTAATCCCGGTGTTTTGGCTCCATACTGACTAAGTTACAAACCCCGCCAAATCGTTTACCTTTTTTCGCCATGTGGTTCGCAATTTTTGCTTGTGTCTTGCTACGTCCGATCCCCACACAGACTGGCAATCCAATCCACTTCTGAATACGATCTCGCATCTGATGGGCGTAATTGGTCAAGTCATAGTTTTGCTCATACGCTGTCAGATCCAGAAAGCATTCATCAATTGAATAGATCTCTTGCTCGGACTCAGTGACAAAATCGAGCAGTATCTTGTGAAATCGTCTCGACATTTCTGCATATAGCGCATAGTTACTTGAAAGCACTTCAACATTATGCTGCTGCACGATGTCTTTAATCTTGAACAGTGGTACACCCATCTTAATGCCAAGGTCTTTTGCTTCCTGCGAACGAGCGACAGCACATCCATCATTATTACTTAGAACGATAACAGGTTTGTTGTTTAAACTCGGATTGAACACACGTTCGCAACTGACGTAACAGTTATTAACGTCAACAAGTGCAAACACTTTTGAATCGTGCTTCATGACTTTCTACGTGCATTCTTTAGAATGAATGTGACGACACCCCAGATAATGAGTTCTTGTCCTTCATTAAAATAGATATTCTTATAGTCCGGGTTTTCGGCTTTTAACCAACGGCCACTATCATCGATCATTAGACGTTTTACAGTGAAGTCGTTTTCAATCAATGCTACAACGATGTCCTGATGTTTTGCATCTAAGCTTCGATCTACGATTAGCTCGTCATCAATATCAATACCTGCATTGAGCATTGAAAGAGATCCAACTTTCACAATGAACGTCGCACACTCATTTTTGATCAAGTGTTCGTTCATATCTAGACGTTTGTCGATGTAATCCTGAGCTGGGGAAGGGAAACCTGCTGAAATTTTTTCAATCGCGTAAGGTATTGATAAAAATGTAGATGGTGTCACGATAGTTACTGACTGAACATCATTGATGATGTCTGGCCTGAGATTGGTTTTGATCTCTAAAAATGGTTGCAAATTGCTCATGATTTACTCCTTGATTACGTTACATAATCAAGATGATAAATGAGAGCAGAAATGAATTTAAAATCGATAATTTTGATATAGCGCTAACGTGGCATATGTCGCGCTGTAAACTCATTGATATTCATATCAAAAAAGAAATTTTGCGCTTCGTCGTTTTTACAGTTCAACCAATCATTACGATATTGATCTGGAATGACGATAATTGACCGCTTTTCATCCTCAGGCTTGTGAAATTGTTTCATGAATGGGTGATTATCAGCATTGATCGTGAGCATCGACATTGATCGCACTTGCTTGCCATCGATCAAAGCATTCTCATAAATGGCTGCGACAGTGAAAGGTAGGTGATCTTTGCGGTAAATTCCCCACCGTTCAGCTTTTCCATCTGGTGTGTATCTAGGTTCAAAAATAGTTTGCACAGGAATCAAAGCAAACTGACTTTTGGCCCATGCATTTCTAAATGATGGTTTTTCATGAACAGTCTCTGTTCGGGCATTGTATGTGTTGCGATAGATTTTTAAATCTTTTGCCCATTTCGGCACAAGACCAAATTTCACTTCACGCCATTCAATTGTATCGCCAGTACTGAAGATGAGAGGGCAGTCGTAACCCGGATAAATGTCAGCTTTGTATTCGAATGTCGGTTCGAACAATCCGAGCTGGATTGCTTGAGAGCGTTTTATAGGTTCATAGTTTGCGCACATAAATCACATCCCAAGTTAAAAATATTGTCGTGTACATAATTGTGTACATATCCAATAATTGGTCTTGGCAATGTGATTTAAGGTTTTGAATTTATTAACTAAAAATTAACCTAATTTACTTTTAGCATAAATATTCGCCTGAATCCAGATATTACCTCGAATATACTGACCAATTTCAAAATTTTCGTGGGCATTATTTTTAGTGGCGAGACGAATTAATATTGCAGGTAGCTCGTCTTCTAGTACCAACACCACATCATAAAGGGTATAGGTTTCATCCATAAATGTCGTCGATGATTTACCTACGATATTGCCTTGAAACCAAGCTTCGTCTTCTTGGCCCATGGTTTCGCCAAATAAATAAGCCACCATTTTAGAAAAATCGACCGTTACTGGTTCCTGATCTTCAGGCGTTTTAGGTTGCCATGCATCGATTAATTCTTGCAGATTTTCAGGCGCAACACCGTTATTGGCCGATAAAATATCATTTAACGCACGATGATGTTTAATCGATGCCGGATCGTCGACTTCAATGGTTTCGTTGTCGGCAACGACTTCAAGTTCATAGGCCCAAGCATTTAACTGGACTTGATAGGTCTGATTTTTTTCATATTGATTGTGATTGACGCTATATAGATTATCGTAAGCGTAAATAGTGGTATTTTTGTTTAAACTTAACCGTAAAACAGCCTGAGTATTTGATTCGCAGGCAATGATGCGATCAATCACAGCATTATATTTATATGGGCTTTCAAAACTTGGAAATGCAGTTTTCAGCGCGCGCGGTTTATTATTTTCGACCGCAATAATCTGGCTGACTTTAATCCCAGATTCAGACGGACCTTGAATCAACCATACGTCGGTATCCATATCCTGTTCAGTTTCACATAAACCCATTGGCATCATAGGTGCGTCGAGTGCCATACTGAGCCATTTAGGCACGACTTGTTCAGGTGTATCACTCAATAACGCCCAATGCTCGCCATGGTTGCCAAAACCTTGATCTTGAATAGTAACGATTTCTGGACTGTTTTGATTTTTCATATAACCCTGAAGAATTTTTAAAAGATTTAGATATATAAATCGAGCATATCTAAGTTTTTTCAAGTGTTGATATGCAATTATGTAAAAAATATTTTAATTTTCTTTTTGAATTTCATCGAGATGTCGGCGTATTAGATCTATGTAAAAATAACAAGCCTATAGGTCACCATCAAATCTTAAGTCTGTTAAAATAAAGGCCTCTTTAAAAAGGTTGAAATTGCGTGTTGCCATTTAAACTTTGGGTCGATGCCGATGCATTGCCAAAGATTCTGCGAGAAGTCATTTTGCGTGCTTCTGATCGTTATCAGCTTGAAGTCATTTTTGTTGCAAATCAAAACGTGGGCATTACGCCATCTGTCCGGATCAAATCGATTCAGGTTATGAGTGGTGCCGATCAGGCCGATCTTGAAATTGTCGAGCGCATGCAGGCATATGATATTGTCATTACTCAGGATATTCCTTTAGCTGCACAAGTGATTGAAAAGGGCGGTATTGCGATTCATCCACGAGGTGAAATCTATACCGATGCCAATGTAAAAGCACGTTTGCATTTACGTGATTTTATGGACACCCTGCGGGGTGCTGGCGTACAAACTGGCGGACCACCGCCCATTTCCGAACGCGATAAACGTGAGTTTTCAAGTGCGCTTGATCAAACCATTTTAAAGCAAAAGCGTAAAACGCTTTGAGACTGGCTATGCCTTCAAAAAGCAATATCATACTGACCTATATTGTTTTGGTTTTGATCTGGGCATCGACTCCGCTGGCCATTGTCTGGAGCGTGGCGGATCTGCATGTACTTTGGGCCATGATGTTACGCTTCTTTTTGGCGCTTCCAATTGCTGTAGTCATATTACTGGTACTCAGAATTCGTTTTCCACTCAATCCAAACGCCATTCATAGCTATATTGCAGGCTCGTTTAGCTTAATTGGCGCGCAGGTATTTACCTACATTGCCACGCAGTATCTAAGCTCTGGGGTGATTGCTCTAATGTTTGGGCTTGCACCGATTATTGCCGGTTTGATTGGCCGTTTTGCTTTTGCGCAGCAACTCAATCGCCTGCAATGGACGGGTATGGCCATTGCAATTGTCGGTTTGGCATTGATCTGCTTTGGCGGGTCATCACAGCATGTGCATCCGCTGGGCATCGGTCTGATGCTCATGAGTGTCTTTATCTACTGTAGCTCAATTTTTTGGGTAAAAAAGGTCAATGCCGATGTCGTGCCGATGGCACAAGCCACTGGGTCAATTCTGGTTTCTACCTTGGTGTCTTTGTGTGTACTGCCGTTTGTGTGGTCACATGCACCTACGCATCTGCCGGAAATGAAGTCATTACTGGCCTTGTTTTACACCACGATCATGGCATCACTAATTGCAATGTTTTGCTATTTTAAACTGGTCAAAAACATTGAACCGACCACATTATCGCTCACCAATGTGATGACGCCTTTACTGGCCTTGGTGATTGGCGCTTTATTTAATCATGAGCAGATTTCACTCATGATGATTTTAGGTACCTGTATTATTTTGAGTGGGTTATTTTTATATTTTTATCGTGATATTCAGGCCAATCGACGCTACAAACAACACATCAAATCTTGAGGATCACTGTAGCTTGCCTAATGTAATGCACAGACAAGTACGATTGAATTTGGCTTAAAACCGGGTAACATACGCTTCATAAAGTACATCAAAATGTTGATCTTTATGCCTTAATTGTTCGATTTCGTAGTAATCGGTACGATCAAATTGATCTACTGCGGTATCTGGTACAAAATAAGCCCGCTATATAATCTGAATCGTAAGGGTCATTCAATAATAAGAGTCTGCCGGGTGAAGTTTTATCGAGATTCTTTTGGTGTATCTGTGCGTAATCGATGTTAATCGCAGTATCTAAATAAATACTGTTTTTTCTTTTATGAAATGACCTTGGACTAAGTGGTATGTTTAAACCAATCTCGCTGTATATAGGGTTGCGATATACCCGCGCTCGGCGTAGTAATCACTTTATTTCGTTTATTGCCTTGGTTTCGATGATTGGTCTGACCTTAGGCGTTGCGGTACTGATTACCGTTTTGTCTGTGATGAACGGCTTTGATCGCGAGTTGAAAAATCGTGTACTTGGTATGGTACCGCAGGCCACGATTTCATCGAACCAGATTCTAACCGACTGGCCTCAACTTGCTAAAAAAATTGAGGGTCATCCTCATGTCACTGGTGTTGCACCATTTACACAATTACAAGGCATGCTCACCGCACAAGGCCAAGTTGCCGGGATTATGGTCAGCGGGATCGAACCAAGCTATGAAAAAAAGGTTTCGATTATCCAAAACCATATGGTGGCAGGTAGTATCGACAGCCTTAAAAAAGGCGAATACGGCATTGTACTCGGCAAGCAAATGACCGACGCACTGGGGCTTGGTCTAAACGACAGTGTCACGCTGGTTTTGCCTGAAGCGACGCCATCACCTGCTGGGGTGGTGCCACGATTTAAACGATTTAAGATTGTGGGCATCTTCAGTATTGGTGCCGAAGTAGATTCGATGATGGGTTATATTGCCTTGAATGATGCATCTACACTGTTGCGCTTACCCGATGGCGCCCAAGGAATTCGCCTTAAACTGGACAATATTTTTGCAGCACCTCAAGTGGCAGACGATATTGTGAAGACCTTACCATCCAATTTCTATGCGTCTAACTGGACTTATACTCACGGTAACTTGTTTAGCGCCATTCAAATGGAAAAAGCCATGGTGAGCTTGCTATTGTTCCTGATTGTTTTGGTTGCAGCATTCAATATTGTATCTTCACTGGTCATGGTAGTGACCGATAAAAAATCAGACATCGCGATTTTAAGAACACTAGGTGCATCACCAGCCACCATCACCAAAATCTTTATGGTTCAAGGTACAGTGATTGGTGTGATCGGTACGGTTGCGGGTGCTATTTTAGGAGTCGTGTTTGCTTCAAGCGTAAGTAATATCATTGACTGGTTCAATACCGCGCTTGGTTTACATTTATTCGATGCGTATTTCATTAATTACTTGCCGTCTTATCTACGCTGGCAAGATGTGGCTTTGATTGTGTCGGTTTCACTGTTATTGAGCTTTCTTGCCACGATTTATCCGGCATTGCGTGCAGCGAAAATTCAACCTGCGGAGGCATTGCGCTATGAGTAAGATTGTCCTTGAAGCCAAAGATATTCATAAGCATTTTACCGATGGAAAATCGACAGTTGATGTGATTAAAGGCTTATCGCTTCAGGTAAAAGCAGGGGAATTTGTTTCGATTGTTGGAGCAAGTGGTTCAGGTAAAAGCACTTTGCTGCATGTACTTGGCGGACTCGATACGCCGAGTCAGGGTCAGGTTTTTCTGGATGGTCAGCGTTTTGATAATCTGGGTGAAGCGCAGCGCGGCTATAAACGAAATCATTATTTGGGTTTCGTCTATCAGTTTCACCATTTACTACCTGAGTTTTCGGCACTTGAAAATGTGGCCATGCCGCTGATGCTTCGTGCAGAGACCAATTATAAAGAGGTCAAACAACAGGCTGAACACTTACTGGATCGTGTTGGGTTGTCACATCGCTTGACGCATAAGCCTGGTGAATTATCTGGCGGAGAGCGCCAGCGTGTTGCATTGGCACGTGCACTGGTTGGGCGTCCGGCAGTGATGCTGGCAGATGAGCCAACAGGAAATCTAGACCGCAAAACGGCACTGGGTATTTTTGAGCTACTCACCGAGCTGAAAAAAGAATTCAATATGGCCATGCTGATCGTGACTCACGATGAGCAGTTGGCACAATCTGCAGATTCAATTTTACATATGCAAGATGGCCTTTGGGTCGATCCAGTCTGATTTTATGCGTATTGATAGCCCTTTCGGGGGCTTTCAATTTTTATAATACAAGTACATAAAATAGATTTTAAATAACAATGCTAAAGCTTATTTTTCTGGGGTGGATTGCAGGAATTGCAACCATGGGGCATATATTTGATCCCATATCGCCTGTCACACTCGGTATCGCGATCGGTCTATATTTCCTATTTTTACTCATCTATCTACGTGTGGCCCAACAGTTCAACTCTTCGAAATTGTTAGGCGGCTTATTGGGCATCTTTTCGGTGTGTTTGTCGTTTAGCTATGGCGTCTATTACGCCGATCAGGCACTCACCACGCGGCTTGAGCATCGCGTCACGACCTCTTCAGTCGACTCATACATCATCTACATCAACCGTATGGGGGAGCAGTCTCAAAACGGAATCAGACAGCCTGCACAGATTCTCAATGAAAATGATGCTCCCATTCACTGGGTACTTTCCATAGATGAAACAGTTATCCCTGCTGATACCATGGCGCATAGTTTAGCTGTTGGGCAGTATTATCGTGCCGTGATTCAGCGTCAACCTGTGCATGGTTACGCTACACAAGGTGCATTCGATGTAGAAAAATGGTTCGTACAACAAAACTGGCAAGGACGTGGCAAAGTTGTACAACTCGAAATGCTTTCAAGTGAACAGGCGCTACGTGAAGGATACTATGATCATGTGAAACAGCAACAATCTTGGACTCGAAAATTTTTGCTTGCTGCCGAGCACTTAAGATTAAAATTTAGAGGCTATTTTCTTGCTTCTTCCTTACAACATCAAAGTTTACTTCTGGCCTTACTCACGGGCGATCGCAGTCTTCTTGATCCGGAGCTTGAGCAGCAGTTTCAACGCTTTGGTATTTCACATTTGCTGGCGATATCTGGGCCGCATGTGCTTATTTTTGCAGCGCTGATGACATGGTGTATTATCCAATTGATCAATCGATACTACGCCGCAATTTATTTGGTGATTCCACGCCAGCGACTGATGCTGATTCCATTTTTATTATGCGTACTCCTCTATTGCGCGTTGGTAGGGTTTGAAATTCCTGCTCTAAGAACGCTGCTGACCGTAACCATAGTGAGTATTTTCATACTTTTAAAACGTCCTGTACATGCCAGTTTCTTGTTGCTGTTCAGTGCTTCTGTTCTATTACTTATCGATCCATTTAGCATACTCTCGGCAGCATTCTGGCTATCTTATGGGGCCTGTTTTATTCTGATTCGTATTTATCAGGAAATTATACAGGAGCAAAAGACGGGTCAATCTTGGCGTATTCGAATCGGATATGCTGCGCAGCTTCTCATCAAGACACAATGGAAAATCTTTCTGGCATTGTTACCCCTGACCTTATTGCTCTTTAAACAGTTTTCTTGGATGACTCCATTTGCCAATATCATTGCCATTCCAGTTCTGGGTGCCATCGTGGTGCCTTTAGATGTTATCGCTGCATGCTTCTGGCTTATCCTTCCTGCATTTGGACATTTGATTTTTCAACTCAATGATGGGGTATTACAGGCTGTTTTGGGTCTGTTTAATATGATGGATCATATTTTTGCACCAGAGTTACAATATTTTGCACTTCGTCCTTGGATGATCATCAGCATTTCATTTGGCATTTTAATTTTATTTTTGCCTAAAGGCACAGTGCCTAAATGCTGGTCAATCATATGCTGTGTGCCTGTTTTTCTACCTACACAATTAAAATCACCTACCCAATTAGTGGTATTAGATGTCGGTCAAGGACAGTCTGTGTTCATCCAAGATCAGACACAACGAATACTGCTCGATACTGGCGGCAATCACGACGAGCAAAAGTTTAGTGTAGGTAGGCAGGTGGTGGTGCCATTTTTGAAGGCACAGGGCGTAAAGCAGCTAGACCGAATTATACTGTCACATTTAGATCAAGATCATAGCGGAGCATTACCCGCGATTCTGGATGCAATATCGGTTAGGCAGATTCAAGCCAATGAACCAATGCCTCAACTTCAATCTACTTTTGAGCTGTGCTATGCCGGGCAGCGTTTTGAGACACCTGAAACCATTATACAAGTTTTATCACCAGCGCTTCAGGAGATCGGACGTGCTGATGCGAATCGAAATGAATCGTCATGTGTTATGCATATCGAGTTTAAAAACAATCAACCCATACGACATTTTTTAATTATGGGAGATGCAGGTTGGGAAACCGAGTTTAAATTACTTCAACATTACCCAGATCTGCGCGTAGATGTTTTGGTTTTGGGGCATCACGGGAGTCGTCATAGTTCAGCCTATGATTTTTTACAGCATTATCGGCCTCAATATGCGATTGCATCGGCAGGTGCAACCAATCGTTATGGACATCCTAGTATTGAAGTTCAAGCACGACTGGCAGCGTTACAAATTCCTTTACTCAGCACAGCCAAAGCAGGCAGTATTTCTTTTAGTTTTGATCAAGCGAATGAGCAGCCACGTTTTTATCGCCATCAATACCGCTGGTTAACACAATAGCCTTTTCGCGCTGATTGGCATCACGCACCTGTTGCACTTTTTCGAGTGCTTCCTCTTCGCTTAATGTGTAAAGATTGTCGAGTTCAGGGTTGGCTTTAAAGCGTTTATAACTCCAATGGTAATGATCTGGATACTTTTGAATTAAAGATTCAATTGCTCGATGGATCACCGCTGTGCCATCGCGATCTGTGCCTTCATAGATTTTTGTATCCATAGGTTCGATATACATATCGAAACCGTGATTTTCATTACGAATGGCGTATAAAAACAAGGCTTTGGCTTTGGTTTTCTGAATAAGCTTGGCACTTAAATTACTCGATGCCAAAGGGATACCAAAATACTCAACCAGCTCGCCGCCCACGTTAGGCGTATGATCGGGCAGAATCACGGTAGTTCCGCCTTGTTTTAATGCTTTAAAAATTTGACGGACACCACTTTCGTCAGTTGGAACCAGATTGGCTTGTTCGCGGCCACGTGCTTCGCGTACAAAACGATCGGCATCTTCATTCTTGACTGGTTTATATAAAATGGTCATGTCGGTAAATTGAGCGCACCATGCGTTCATAATTTCCCATGTACCAAAATGCGGCACAATCAAAACCAGGCCCTTTTTTTCGGCAACCGCTTGATGAAAGTATTCTGCACCTTGAATAGTATGAATTCGAGAAATATTTTTTTCGTTGGAAGATCCCCAAATACTGAAGAATTCCATATAAGACATCAGCTCATTGCGAATGGCATTACGAATGATGACATGACGCTGCTCGTCATTGAGATACGGCAAGGTAATTTTTAGGTTGAGTTGTATGGTCTTAGATGTTTTTGTAAGTTTCAAACCATTTACAAGGCTAGCAAGCATCCGAGCGAACAGACGAGAAAGCTGGATAGGCTGTCTGCTAATAAAATTAAGTAAGCGATACATTAAGCTACGTGAATCGGAAGTCGTCATTATAAAAGTGCTTAAAATCAAAAACGGAGGCTTATCGGATAAAAATATTATAAGTTAAATCATAACGATTAAACAGTTTTTCCCGATTCAGTGTATATAATGGCAGTATTTTCAACTTTTTGGGTTATTTTTTATGTCTGATTGGCCGCCTAAACCACAAAATGAAGTGCAAAATAGCAACAATAAAACTGGTCAAGAATGGCAGATTTTAGAAAAAGTTGTTTTGGCCTCTGTCGAAGAGCAGCGTCGTAGTCGTCGTTGGGGCATCTTCTTTAAAACGCTTACTTTTTTATATGTACTGTTCGTGCTGGTTTTGCTGGGCCGTAGTTGTTCGGTCAGTGATGGGGCGAGCGGTACGTCAAGTAGTAGCCCACATTTAGCTGTAGTCAACATTATTGGGACCATCGATTCAGGCAGTAAATCGGTCAACAGTGAAGACACCAATAAAGCACTCACCCGAGCGTTTGAATCTAAATCAAGTAAGGCTGTGGCCCTCAATATCAATTCGCCGGGTGGTTCGCCAGTTCAGTCAGATGAAATCTGGCAAGAAATACGTTATTTGAAAAAACAGCACCCAGATAAAAGGGTGTATGCCGTAATTGGTGATATGGGGGCTTCAGGCGCCTACTATATTGCTTCTGCTGCAGATGAAATTATTGTCAACCCTTCGAGTCTGGTGGGGTCAATTGGTGTGATTATGCCAAACTATGGCATTACCGGTCTGGCGCAAAAATTGGGCATTGAAGACCGTACACTTACATCCGGCGATAACAAAGATATTTTAAGCATGACCAAACCGGTTAATGCTGCACAACGTGCACATGTGCAATCGGTTTTAGATAACGTTCATGCACATTTTATCAATGCGGTTAAAGAGGGGCGGGGCAATCGCTTAAAATCGAATGATCCAGCCGTATTTTCGGGCTTATTCTGGTCGGGCGAACAAGCGATCAAATTGGGTGTGGCTGACCGGACAGGTAATTTACAAACCTTGATGCGTGAGTTAAAAGTAGACAATAAAGTAGATTACACCATTGAGCGCAATCCATTTGAAACAATTCTAGGTCGAATGGGTTCAGAATTTGGTCAAGGTGTCGCTGCATCGTTGAGCCAGCACCTGCAAACGGAACAGCAGGCGAAACTCCAATAAATCTCGAGGATCACTTGAACAAGCCATTAATTCATTTTGCCCATGCTAACGGTGTACCTTCGAAGGTATACCAAAAACTGTTCGATCTATTGAGCGATCGTTACGACATTATTTATGTGCCGATGATTGGTCCAGATAAGCGCTATCCTGTCACCAATCACTGGTCACATCTGGTCGATCAAGTGATTGACAGCATTGTGCGTCAGGCAAATGGACGAAAAGTGATTGGTCTAGGACATTCCTTAGGTTCAGTTTTAACCATGATGGCCAGTTACAAGCGTCCTGAGCTTTTTTCGCAAGTGATCATGCTCGACCCGCCTTTAATTTTGGGTGCTTATTCTTTTGCCTTTCATTTGGCAAAGGTCTTTAGCCCAAAAACGGTTGATCGAATGACGCCCGCTGGGTTATCTGTCCACCGACGTGACCATTGGCCGTCACGAGAAGATGCTGCTTCACGCTTGCGTCCTAAAGGATTTTATCGAGATTTTGATCCAGACTGCTTTCAAGCCTATCTGGATTACGCCTTGACAGAAGATCCTGTTCGAGGTGGCGTGACCTTAAGTATTCCAAAAGCGGATGAAGTGGCGATTTTTAGAACTAATCCTTCATGGTGGTGGCTGACGCTTAATCGTAAACCATCAGTGCCGATTCAGTTGGTGGTGGGTGAGCAAAGTAACTTTTTTAAACGACGCTTGCCGCACAAAGCCAAGAAAAGTTTAGGTATTCCATTTACCACATTGCGTGGTGGTCATATGTTCCCTCTGGAGCATCCTGAAGAGACCGTTGCTCACATTAAAACGCTGATTTCCAAGAACTAAGAAATCTAGACACATAAAACCTAGTCATAAAAAACGCATCCGTGGATGCGTTTTTTGATTTATAAATCAAAAAACTGAATAGGTTTATTCAGTGGTATGCCTTTATACAAAATCTGACCATTTTCAAGATGTTTGAGTGTACCGTTACAAATCCACTCCACAGCTTGTGGATAAATTTTATGCTCAATGCTATGTATACGATGTGCCAAACTTTCAGGTGTTTGATGATGACCGACGGGTATCACGCCCTGTAAGAGCGTTGGCCCTGCGTCCAGCTCTGGGGTCACATAATGGACGGTACATCCATGATACACATCACCGGTATTTAATACACGTTGATGGGTATGCATCCCTTTGTACAAAGGCAACAAGGAAGGATGAATATTGATCATCTTTCCGTGCCAGTTTCGTACAAATTTTTCGCTCAAGATTCGCATGAAGCCTGCCAAGACCACCAAATCGACCTCCCACTCGGTAAGCTGTTGATGCAATGCTGCATCGAAGAGTTCCCGAGTAGGATACGCTTTATGTTCAATCACTTTGGTTTGAATACTGGCATCTGCCGCACGTTTTAGTGCATATGCATCTGCTTTGTTGGAAATGACACCGACTATTTCACCTGAAAGATTTGCATCAATCAGAGCTTGTAAGTTACTGCCATTTCCTGAAACGAGTACCGCAATTTTTATCATGCAAAGATCACACGAATTTTTTCGTCTGCGCCTTCAACGGATGCTGGATTATCTTGGATATGACCAATTTTCCACGCTTTTTCACCTTGTGCATTTAACACATCGATGGTCTTTTGTGCGTCCGCCGCATCAATCGCAATCACCATACCTACGCCACAGTTAAAAGTGCGGTACATTTCAAACTGCTCAACACCGCCTTCACGCTGCAAAAGTTTGAATAATTCTGGCCATTCCCATGATGCTTCATCAATCACAGCTTGCGCACCATTTGGTAAAACACGCGGTAAGTTACCCGGTAAACCGCCGCCAGTGATATGCGCCATAGCATGTACATCGACTTGCTTGCATAATTCAAGAACTGGCTTAACGTAAATACGGGTAGGTTCCATTGCAACATCTGCAAGTGAACGTCCATCGATTTGTTGATTTAAATCAACATTTTTAACATCTAAAATTTTGCGGAGCAGGGAGTAACCGTTAGAGTGTGCACCACTTGATGCTACTCCGATTAAAACGTCACCTGCTTTGACTTTTGAGCCATCAATGATTTTACTGTGTTCAACCACACCTACGGCAAATCCGGCAAGATCGTAATCTTCACCTTCATACATACCCGGCATTTCAGCTGTTTCACCACCAACGAGTGCACAACCAGCAAGCTCACAACCTTTACCAATTCCAGTCACAACGTCGGCTGCAACGTCTACATTTAAATGACCTGTTGCATAGTAATCAAGGAAAAATAGAGGTTCAGCGCCACACACCAAAAGGTCGTTTACACACATGGCAACCAAATCTTGGCCAATAGTGTCATGACGATTAAGATTGAGTGCCAAGCGTAGCTTTGTACCTACACCATCTGTACCTGAAACCAGTACTGGCTCTTCATAGCCTTTTGGAATTTTGCATAGTGCGCCGAAGCCACCAAGACCGCCCATTACTTCAGGACGAGTGGTGCGTTTAGCTACCGACTTGATTCGGTCGACTAATGCGTCGCCCGCTTCGATGTCGACACCCGCATCTTTATAGCTTAAACCAGTGTTAGGGGTAGAAGTTGAGTTGCTCATAGTGAAGTCTCCGCATTGGCGGCAGATTATAACCTGAATATACGAAACTCTTATGGTATTTATGATCGAAAATGCTATCTTTACTGAATTATTTTTGCATCTATAACGAATACATTAAAAAAAGGCTAGAATTTATGCAAGATCGTATGCTTAGACGCGTGTTCATCTTGGCAGGTATAGCACTTTTATTGTGGCTCCTGTACTTACTTAAACCTGTCGTATTGCCTTTCATTGGCGCTTTTTTAATCGCTTATTTGTTTAGTCCATTGGTTGACAAACTTTGCAAGCTGCATCTGCCTCGTTGGCTCTCGATTAGTATTGTGTTTGTCGGCATTGGGGTATTACTTACTTGGGCGATGTGGTATGTGGTGCCGTTAGTTTGGCGTCAGCTCATTTATGCACGAGACAGTATTCCTTCGGGGATTCACTGGATTAATGCCACCTTCTTACCGTGGCTTTCGCACAACTTTAATGTTGAGCGGATGGAAATTGATACCGATCAGATTTCGACTGTGGTGATGGAGTATATCCAGACCAACTACAGCGCAGACAGTATTCAGAGCATGGCGCTACGTTTGGCACAATCTGGTTTGAGCTTTATTCAGGTGGGCGGCACCATTGTACTGATCCCGATCATTTCGTTTTATTTCTTGCTCGATTGGGAACGAATGCTGAATAGTTTGCGTCGATTAATTCCTCGTCCATATGAACACAGCACGTTAAAAATTGTGCGTGAGTGCCACAGTGTTTTAGGTGCTTTTGTCAAAGGGCAGTTCTTGGTCATGCTACTTTTGGGGATCGTCTATGCTGTTGGCTTGCAGCTTATCGGTTTAGAGGTCGGTCTGATTATCGGAATGGTGGCCGGACTGGCGAGTATCATTCCGTATTTAGGTTTTGCAGTCGGAATTATTGCTGCCGTGATTGCGACCCTATTTCAGTTTGGCGTCGACTGGATGCAACTGGCGCTTGTGGGTGTGGTCTTTATGATTGGGCAAGCTGTCGAAGGTTATATTCTTCAGCCGTTCTTGTTAGGCGATAAAATTGGCCTATCACCTGTTGCAGTGGTGTTTGCCGTATTGGCTGGTGCACAGTTAGCTGGTTTTCTAGGCATGTTGATTGCTTTGCCTGTGGCAGCAGTCATTGTGGTTCTGCTCAGGCACATTCGCGAAGCCTATGAACATACCGCTTTATATGGTGGATCAGCAGTGGTCGTTTCTACTGGAGACAGCGAGCGTATCAGTGTAGAAACTGAATCGGTTGAGCTTGATATTGAAGTCAAAAAGCCGCAAGATACTGATACATCGATTGATGTTGATCGGAAGTAACACGAAGGTCTATTGGATTTATGCGTCAACTACAGTTGGATATAGAACCTCAGCTCGATGCCCGCATTAGCGATTTTTCCGGGCCGGGATGGGGACATGTGGTTGACGCCGTACGCCAGTTACATGCCGGATTAATGAACCGCTTTTATATTTATGGAGGGGCGGGTTCCGGTAAAAGCCATTTACTCTCGGCTATCTGTGATTCCTACCTCGAAATTGGAAAGTCAGCCATTAAAGTCTCTTTGTTAGAGCTTTTAGATGCGCCTATTGAAGCCATCACCTCGCTTGAACGGTATGATCTTGTGGCATTAGATGATATCGAATCGATCAGTGGTGTTCCGCATTGGCAAAAAGCTGTGTTTCACTTAATTAATTACAATAATGAAGTGGGCGGACAATTGGTGTTTTCTTCACGTGTTGCCCCCATTGAACTACGTCTGGAATTACCAGATTTACAATCGCGTCTTACGCAGGCAGTCAGTGTAAAATTACCCAATGGTAGTTTGTATGCCGATCGGCAGGCACTCATTGTATCGACCATGACGCGTCGTGGTTTGCAATTTGATCCGCAAATTTTAGACTATTTGCTTTTGCACGGGCCTCATCAAGCGTCATTACTCTTGCAAACCATTGCCCAGCTTGAAAAATTATTAAAAGGCGAAAAGACAAAATTATCCAATGCGACCTTGCGTCAGATTTACGCATTGATTGATGAATATCGACACTAAAATTAGATCTTGAGTAATTACTCTAGCTGTGACAAAGTAGGCAAAGAATTCAAAGTTGTTGGGATAGAGCAACTTTAAAAAAATAATGAAAAATGGAATGTTAAGGAGAATAATATGCTCAAGCAGGGCTTAGGCATTGGCTTGTTGTGTATTGCGGGGCATGCGTACTGTGACAGTATTATAGTAAACACCACAGCGGATGAAGTGAAAGATGACCAATTGTGCTCACTGCGTGAAGCTGTGGAGTACATTAATAGAGGGTCGCCTGAATCAGGCTATAATGGATGCGGGGGCAAAGACAGCAACCCGGTTATTTTGCTTGAAAAAAGTAAAACCTACGAATTAAAAAGCAAAATTGAAATTAAAAAAGCATTGCAAATTAAAACCACTTACGACACGACTATTACCAATCAGCAAGGTCTGAATAATGCCACCATCAAAATGACGGGCGCAGACCAGATTTTTCGAATCCGTGATGATAGCACTCAGAATGAGCAATATAATGTTCAGCTCACAGAAGTGAATCTGGATGGCTGTGCCAAAGATTGCGGCATTGCTCAGGGTGGTTTGATATATAACCAAGAGACTCTGTTTTTAAGTTATGTGACGCTTAAAAATGGATATGCGAATTTGGGTGGTGCAATTTATAACGCACAAGCATCAACTACAGATAGATCCAGTGGATCAGTCACCATTATCAATAGTTTGATGCAAAATAATACTGCCAGCCAAGGCGCCGTGATTTACAGTGATCTTCCTCGATTTGTGATGACTCAATCGGTTGTGCGAGACAACACTGCAACGACTACAAACACGCCGACATTATTTTTTAGCGCAGCAAAGTTTAGCGATGATCTTACAGCGGGTTTTTTTAGTTCGGGGCTGTATGGTGTAAAAAATTCGACAATCCTTAAAAACACGGGCTATCTCATCAATTTACGTGATGGCCAGAGTTTGAATAACAACACATTGGTACGCAACTCTTTAGGTATCTATTTCGATGCGCCGCTTGGCTATGCCTATTTAGCCAATAGTATTGTGGTTGAAAATGGGATTGTTCAAAACGAAGAATTACAAACTGCCAAGAACTGTACCTTTACAAGCTCTGACAAAAGCTTGATTCAAAATAATCTGGTGAATTCTGACTGTGGATCGGGTTCAAGTAATGCACCCAATATTAATCTCGGTGCTGTAAAACTATTTGCAGGCTCGAGTGTGGAAGGAAAATGTACACTCGCACCGGCTGAAGGATTACTGTGTCCGTTTGCTACACCGAGTATGACCTTTTTAGGTTTTTTTAGACCGCGCCTATTGCTGAGCTACAACAGTTTAGATGACTCTTTGATTGTGAATCGCGGTCGTATTCGTGGCACGGGTGCATGTGAATCAGTCGATCAGCGTGGTAAATCTCGTAGTAGTAATCAATCATGTGATTTGGGTGCCATTGAACTCGTCATCGACACCTCATCAATCGCTACTGTGGGAAGTGATATTTTATATGGTGAACAGGCAAAATTTTCGATTGCAGAACAACTCACAGATGGGGAATTAGTTCCGGCGAGTGCGTGCGAGGCTATTTTAGGAAAACGTACAGACGGTAAAGCATGGCAAGTCGGTTGTTTGGACGTTATACAAACCAATACGCCATCTAAGGGGGCGTTAACGCTCGATCAGGATGGAAATGTGGTCTACGCACCCAATGGCAACTGGCACGGAACAGATGAATTTAAAATCCGTGTTGTAACCACATTTAGCCGTTTTAGTTCGTCGACCAACAGCAAGTATATCGATATTCCTGTGCGCATTGTACAAAACCCGCCCAACACCTTTGAAGATAAAAAAGTCAGTACAGGTGGTGGTGGGAGTTTCGGCTGGGGAAGCTTGATTGTATTGGGTGGATTGATGATATGGCGTCGGAAACGTCAGCAGTAAGAAAAGGATGAATCATGCAGAATTATAAAAAAGGAATACTGACATTAATGATTTTATCAGCCATGTCACTCATGGCAGCAGAAGATAAAACCATATACGTGAATACCTTTGAAGATATCGACAGTGACTCAAGTGCCAAATGTTCACTACGCATGGCGCTTAAAGCCGCGGCAGCCAATAAAGCCTATGGTGGATGTTCGGCAGGAAATACCGTTGCATCTAGCACCGATACCATCCAGCTTGAAGCAGGAACGTATAATTTGAGTTCCGAGCTGGTACCGACTTCACAGGTGATTATTAAAGGAAAAGAGGCGCTCGATTATACGCAAAAAGATGCCATCACCCAGCAGTATCCTGCACTGACCGCAGTGAAAACTGTGATTTCAGGACAAAATAATGTACGTATTTTAAATACCACCAATGCGAGATCTGCACTCACCTTGAATGATCTCGAGTTACGTCAGGGCCGTAGTTCGGATCGTGGGGGAGCGCTTTATTTAGGCGGATCGACCACGCTCAATCGGGTAAATATCCTCAACTCGAGCGCAGCCAATGGTGGCGCAATTTATCTTGAAAATGGCACCAGTGCCGTGACCATCAGTAATAGCCTTATTCAGGGAAATACAGCATCAACCAATGCAGTACTGGGTATGGCATGCCGTGACTTCGGTGTGCTTAATCCGCGCACCCTCACGCTGACCAATAACAGCATTATTCAAAATGGCAGTGCAGCGAGTGACAGTGTACTGACCTTTTGTGGAACGCCCACAGCAACTTTAACTGCTAACACGATTGCACTTAACACCGCCAATACGACTTCTGGCAGTATTATAAAATTCAGCAGTGATCAATCAAACTCGCAATCGAGTAATCTTGATGCCAGCTCCAATTTAACCCTTGAAAATAACACGATTGTTAAAAACACAGCATTTAGTACCTTTTTATATGATAAGACTGGTACCAAAAGACTAAACCTGAATGCTTTGTTTGCAAATACTGGAAAATCATGCCGTTATGCATACGGTGATGCCAAATCAGAAACTTCGACCGGTTTAAATTTATCTTATAATGCGCTGGTTTTGTCTGCTGCAAAAGAAGGGCAGTGTGATGTCGGTAATGAGGTTTTAGCTACACAGCACAATACCATCGATGTGAGTACCACCAGCTTCTCAAGCCTGTTCGAAGATTTACGTGCAGGTGATAAAAATACCAATTACTTACCTGTATATTTTCCAAGAAATAATCAAAATCAAAGCGATTTGGTTGATGTCGGCTCGACCAGTTGTAATGCTAAAAATGATCAACGTGGTATTCAGCGGATTACCGATGCGACGTTATTGCTGAATCCCGCTGCTGCCAATAGTTGTGATATCGGTTCGATTGAATTGTTAAAACTGACCGCAAGTGATTTAAAAAATCTAACCAATACATCATTGGTCGATCTATTCACAAATACCAATTCAGGTTATGAAACCTTGAGGGATTCGTATAAGAAACTGATTGAAGACAGTGCCACAGATCCGAAGTTTTTACCGTTATATCGCGATGAATTTCAAAAATACAGTGACTTGGTGACCAACACCAAAGCCAATTTAAAGTACCGTGCGATTTATGTCGATCCGTTTGCAAAAAGTTTTGCTAATGAAAACGCCGCACATGAAATCCAGCCATTAAATGTGGAAAATTATAATGTAAGCGTGCAACGTTTTGGAATTGGTACGCTGAACAATTCAAGCAGTACCGCAAGCGTAATCAAATTAAGAGACGACGCAAATTTACAGTGTGAATGGAATCCGACTTTAAAACGGATCATTATTTCACGTAAAGACGATACCATTACACAAGCCGATGAATACAACATTTGCCAATATACATTAACGTCAAAAACGGATTCGAGTAGTCAGTCATCTGGATTGTTATTTGCACAGTTTGTCAATATTAAACCCATTGCAAAAGATGATGAGTACAGTCTGCAATATGGCAGCAGTCAAGAAATTAGCGTTAATCTGTTGAGCAATGACAGTGATGATGGCGATGGGCCAAGTTCAACCTTAACGTCAAATCCAAATAAACCAAAATTTTATCGCAACGATGACGGGGCAGAGCTTGCAGTCAGTTTAATTGATGTGCCATCAGGTATTACCATTGCAGCAGACCGAACAGGCAACTGTCCGGGTGATGATATTGCTAATCTTTGTTATGGCGGTAATCTGCGTATACAGGTAAAAAACAACTTCAGCCCATTTAATTATTCCTTCAAATATGTGATTTACGATGCTGAAGGTCTAAAGTCTGAACAAGCGACAGTGAAACTGGTCAATACCGCAACAACAACCAATGACAGTCGCGGTGGGGGTGGGAGTCTTGGTGTGTTCGGCGTAATTGGTCTTATGGGGCTTGCGCTATACAGACGTTTCAAATAGTCAACTTCTAAAAGTAAGAAAGAGGTCAATCGACCTCTTTTTGTTATATCGCTGTATTATTGAGGGTCGGCGGTCGTCAGATACTTATGAATGTATTCTTCACGAATTTGAGTACGCTCTTCCATGCTGGCATTTTGCATACGTTTTCTTAAATCGTTGCGTTCTTGAGTACTCATTTTTTGCCAAGTATCTCGCATTTTTTGTTTTTCTTGCTCTGGAAGCTGAGTGAACCAGTCCATACGCTGCTGCAAATCAACTTTCTTATCTTTTGGTGCTTCTTTCAGCGATTGGTAGCGCTGTATGAGTGCACGTTGTTCGTCATCTGAGAGTGCATCCCAAGTTTCATTGACTTGTGTATTGGCATCTTTGGAAAAAAACCAAAAACGCTCGAATCCTGCAAAACTAGTTTGCAGAAAGCTTAAAGCACATAGGGCAATGGCGAGTCGTTTAGCTACCATGAGACACCTTATCTTCGCCAAGTACACTTAACATTTCAAAATCTTCCACCATTTGCGGTGAAAGTTTTGGTGTCACAATGACTTGATTTTGTGGTTTTTCAGTCAGATCAAACGAGCTTGGCAAAATCACAAAACCTGTGATTGCTGCGGCCAGTGCAAAACCTGACATTTTCCACACGCTATAGTATGACTTTGGTTCTTCTTTGATTTTTTCAAGAACATGGGTCATGACAACAGCTTTGTTTTTATGATGACGTGCGAGTCCATCAAGCTTAGACGTCACACGCTTTGTGAAATCATCTTGATTCATCTGATGAACCTCCCAAAGATGGATTTAAATGAGCTAACGAAGCGCGTAAACCCTGAATAGCGCGATGGTAATGCGTTTTTACGCTTCCCTCTGTGCAATTCATGATCTGAGCAGTGGTTTGAGTATCAAACCCTTCCCAAGCACGCAACATAAACGCCTGTTGTTGTCGAACAGGTAGTTTACTGATGGCGTCTTGAATCTCTTCAATGGTTACGGCTTGATCCAGAAAGTCAAAAGGATTAGGTGTTGTTTCATCTACAACATCAGTTATTTCGTCGTCGGAATCTAAACTGACTTTTTTAAAAAAAGAAAATGGATTAGACCTTCGGGCTTCCTTACGCCGCCAGTCCTGTAATTTATTATTCAGTATGGTGTAAAAAAGAGGATACCATTCATCGATACTCTTGTCTGCATAAGACTTGTGAAGCGAAATAAACGCTTCTTGTACCAGATCCATGGCAATGCCTTGCTGACCTTGAGTGGCACTTTCCATCATGACAAGCGCACGGCCGCTCACATCTTGCATAAAAAACTTAAGACGTTGTTCGACAGTACCTTCATGGGTACTGCGTTCAGTTCGAGACTGTTTGGGCGCTAAATCCATAGAGATGGAAAATCCTGTCATTCGATCCCCATTCTTCCTATCTGGTTACATGTTCTATATAACGCTCAACAAGAAGAATAGGTTGACAACATCAACAGTTATTTACATACAGTCTAAATGATTTTATTCGATAAAAGAGAGACTTTAATATAAATTAACGTTTCTACAGTCGTTGGCGAACCATTTCAAAAAAACAGATAGAGCCTGCAATGGCCACATTTAAGGATTCCTGACCACCCGGCTGCGGAATGGTGACACTTTGCGCATGGGCAAGTGCATAATCTGACACACCCTGACCTTCATTCCCTAATATCCAGACACAAGGTTGGGTTAAATCTTGATCATAGATGCTGGTCGCCTCGTGCGAGCTGGTCACATAGACCGGAATTTTAAACTGATCAAGTACAACATCAAGCGCAATGTTTTCAAAGGTATACAGACTAAAATGTGCACCCATCCCGGCTCGTAACACGCGAGGCGACCATAAAGATGCCGAACCTTTGGTGCAAATGACTTGCTTAATATTGGCCGCCGCTGCAGAGCGAAGCAACGTTCCGACATTGCCTGGATCCTGAATATTTTCCAAAATAAGTGTATCTTGAGAAAAATCGATGGCCTGACTTGATTGGGGTAAGTCGATAATCGCCAAACATGCCAGTGAGGTACCAAGCGTACTTAAATCGCGGTATAAACTTTCTGCTAAAATAAACACGTGGCCAGTATATTGCGCTGCGATGGCGTCAAAATCTGGATGTTTTAATGCGGCTTCGGTGGTAAAAATACTATTAATTTTGCGTTGTTGCTGTAACCAAGACAAACATAAATGTGTGCCTTCAAGTACAGTTTGACGGTTCTTTTTACGAAAAGCTTGCTGTTCGATCAGCCCGCGTAAATGTTTAATTTTGGGGTTATCTTTAGATTCAAGATAAATAATCGACATATATAAAAGTCCACTGTGATGCCAAAATTGACATCACAGTCTGATAAAATTACTGATGATAACCGGTCACAAGATCGACTTCATTTTTTGAGCCGATAATGACAGGAACGCGCTGATGAAGATCGTTTGGCTCGATTTCCATAATACGCACGCGACCCGTGGTTGCTGCACCGCCTGCTTGTTCAATAATAAAGCTCATTGGATTGGCTTCATACATGAGACGTAAACGTCCAGCTGAGCTTGGATCTTTCAAATCGTATGGATACATAAAGATACCAGTACGGCATAAAATACGGTGAACATCGGCCACCATACATGCGATCCAGCGCATATTGAAATCTTTACCGCGAACCGACGTTTTTCCTGCAAGCAACTCATCGATATAACGTTTAACTGGTGCTTCCCAGTGACGTTGGTTCGAAGCGTTGATAGCGAATTCTTGAGTATCTGCATTAACTTTAACCGACGCAGTCGTCAAGATAAACTCACGGCTTTCGATATCGAAAGTGAAGAAGTCTACGCCTGCACCAAAGGTAAGCGCCATCATCGTTGAAGGCCCATACATGACATAACCGGCAGCAACCTGAGCTGTACCAGGCTGCATGAAGTCAGCAGCTTGTGTCACTGCTTGTTTGGCAGGTAAAACCGAAAAAATAGTGCCGACGCACATATTGATATCAATGTTGCTTGATCCATCTAAAGGATCAAACAAAACCAAGTACTTGCCATCTTGATGACCTGGGGTAAAATCGTCCAGCTCTTCCGATGCAAGGCCACCTACCTGAGGGTGTGCTTGAAGGGCATCAAGCAAAAGATCATTTGATAACACATCGAGTTTTTTCTGCGTTTCACCCTGAACATTTTCGTTACCTGCGCTTCCAAGCAGATCGGCCAATGCTCCTTTTTGAATGGCTTGATCAATTTCTTTACAAGCATTTGTAATTATTTCAATCACTTGTGCCAACTCAGGTGTCAAATTCCCATTTTTTTGTTGTAGGTATTGAGCCAAGGTGAGATTTGACATACAAAATAACTCCGAAGAAGATGAATAGTGGTGATCTGCAACTGGCGCATAGTTTAGATGAGATTGGACAAAAAGAAAAATTATCTTACTTTATTTCTGGTTATTTTTTGCTTGCAAGCTTGCCATAACATGTTATGTTTAGTGACGTAGGAGAAATCCGAGGGTAGGAGGAGTAAAAATGACAACTAAGAAGTTTGAGCCAAGTCCCACCCCGAGCGAAGCTTTGAGTTTGGATGAGATCTCCAAAGAAAGTATTGCTGCAGCTTGGGAAGGGTATCAAGCAAAACCTGAATATAAAGAGTTTAATAAACACGATTTGATCGAGTCGTTTCAGCACCAAGAAGCAGATTCAAACCATACTTCACAGTAAAAGACATCCATATAAAAAGCGCCTTTCAATGAAGGCGCTTTTTATATTTTTTATCTATTATTTCAACAAAGGTGGAACTGCTTCGTAGTTGATTTCAACGCGACGGTTCTCCTTCCATGCTGCTTCATCATGCCCCGGATTGATTGGCATTTCTTTACCATAACTCACCGCTTCAAGCTGCTGCGGATTGACGCCATTGGTGATGAGGTAGCTTTGCACTGCTTTTGCACGACGCTCACCTAAGGCCATATTGTATTCACGGGTACCGCGTTCATCAGTATGACCTGTCAATGCAACACGAGAGTTTGCATTTGCCATTAGAAATTGAGCATGTGCTTGAAGTGTTTGATAGTCTTCAGTGGATAAATCACTGCTGTCGTAATCGAAATGGACCACGCGTTTTGCCAAAAAGGCACGATTTGCAGCAGTGACCCCTTTAGATGACGCACCAGTCAGATTTTTTGCATTTAATGCAGCATCTTCACTTAAGCCTTCTGTGCTTACAGTGGTCGTGCCAGTTGGATTAGTTCCAGTGGTCACAGGTGCAGCAGGTTTGCGGCTTGCACATCCTGTCATGATTACCGCTGTTGCCAGCACAGGTAAAACAAATAATTTCACAGCGTTCATATTAATCTCCAGTAAGATTATGTCTAAGCGTTATTTCGGTGCCCAAGCAGGTTCTCTCACTTCACCCTGTTCGCTCGGTAAATTCATGCGGAAGCGGCCATCTGTCGACATAATAGACAATAAACCACGACTTCCTTCATAGGTAGCGTAGACCACCATCTGGCCATTCGGTGAAAAACTTGGTGATTCATCAAGGCTAGTTGGGGTCAGAATATTCACGATACCTGTTGAAATATTCATGATAGCCACTTTGTAATTGCTGCCTGAAGGGCGATGTACCAAGGCGATATTCTTGCCGTCTGCACTGAGTGTGCCACGTGCGTTAAAGGCACCACGGAAGGTCAAGCGCTTAACCGATGAATCATCGAAACTGTAGCGATAAATTTGAGGTGAGCCACCGCGATCTGAGGTAAAAATAAAGGATTTGCCATCTGGTGCATAACGTGCTTCTGTATCAATCGCGGTATCGTTGGTCATGCGCTGTAATTGGCGGGTGGTTAAATCCATTTGATAGACTTCTGGATTGCCGTTCATCGACGCTGTAAATAACATCGATTTGCCGTCTGGAGAAAAACTTGGCGCGCCGTTTAAGCCTTTAAAACTTGCCAAAACTTCGCGTTGCCCCGTTGCTAAATCTTGCAAATAAATAGCGGGTCGTTTGGTTTCAAAAGATACATAAGCAATCTTTTTAGCGTCGGGTGTCCATGCCGGTGATAGAATTGGATCACGAGAAGATAAAACGGTTTTAGGTTGTTCGCCATCTGTGTCTGCGATCTGGAGTGTATAACGCTGATTTGGAGTAGCAGGATTACGCAGTACGTAGGCAATACGCCCGCTAAAGTCGCCTGGTATACCAGTGAGGGCTTGATAAATCGCATCACTGATCATATGCGCAGCCTGACGTACGCGCGAAGCTGGAACAGTTAAGACTTCATTTAAAAGATATTGCTGCTTTTGCACATCGTAAAGTTGGTAATGTACTTCAAGTGCATTATTGGCTGCAGGTTTAACATTACCTACCACGACATAGGGAATGCCGGCAGATTGCCATGCTGAAGCCTGCACCTGATCTACCGAAGCTGTAGCGGGTAAATTTTTGGATGAACTACTAAAACGACCAGATCGATTCAAGTCGTTTTCCACAATCGGAAACAAGGATTGATCATTTGCAAAAGGCACAATCGCGATTTTAGGCGCTTCTTCAGGCGCCTTTGCAATTTCAAGATGCAATTGGGCAAACGTGTTTGAAGTCACGGTCATCCCGAGAGCCGCAATGAGTGCGAAAGAAAGTAAATGTTTACGCGTCATATCCATAATCGTGATAGAGAGTCAAATTGAATGGCTTGTGCTGTTTTAGCACGATTACATGCTTTGAATCCATTTAAAGCATGTAATCACAATCAAAAATTATTTTGCTGTAAACGACGAGGTAAACGTACGTGCTTCACGTCGTGCATCTGGGTCTGACGGCATTGGATAAGGGGCGGCTGATCGTACCGCAGCTTCGACACTCGCTTTGACATCTGCATCACTGGAATTCACCACCACCGAAAGTACAGCGCCGCTATCACTTAAAGTGACACGTGCAGTGGCTTTTTTACCAGCTGCACCCATAGGAATATTCCATGCGCGGTAAATTTTCTGCTCGAAATCTTTTTTGGCACTTGAAGCCACGCGTCTAGCTTCAGCTTTCTTCTGTGCCGCTTCTTGCTGTGCTTTTTCTGCTGCAGATGCACGGGCTTCAGCTTCAGCTTTTGCAGCGGCATCTGCTTTGGCTTTCGCAGCAGCGTCGGCTTTAGCCTTTGCAGCGGCATCCGCTTTGGCTTTTGCAGCGGCATCCGCTTTGGCTTTTGCAGCGGCATCCGCTTTGGCTTTTGCGGCGGCATCTGCTTTGGCTTTTGCGGCAGCATCCGCTTTGGCTTTTGCAGCAGCGTTAGCTTTGGCTTTTGCGGCAGCATCCGCTTTGGCCCTTTCTGCTGCTTCGGCTTTGGCTTTTGCGGCAGCATCCGCTTTAGCTTTTGCAGCGGCATCCGCTTTGGCTTTTGCAGCGGCATCCGCTTTGGCTTTTGCAGCAGCGTCGGCTTTGGCCCTTTCTGTTGCTTCAGCTTTGGCTTTTGCAGCAGCGTCGGCTTTAGCTTTTGCAGCGGCTTCAGCTTTGGCTTTTGCAGCAGCATCCGCTTTGGCTTTTGCAGCGGCATCCGCTTTGGCTTTTGCAGCAGCATCCGCTTTAGCTTTTGCAGCAGCGTCGGCTTTGGCCCTTTCTGCTGCTTCAGCTTTGGCTTTTGCAGCGGCATCGGCTTTAGCTTTTTGAGCGGCTTCAGCTTTGACCTTTTCGGCTGCATCGGCTTTAGTCTTTTCAGCAGCCTCTGCCTTGGCTTTTAATCTTTCTTGAGCTTCAGCTCGAGCTTTATCTTCTGCTTCACGCTTTGCTTCAGCTGCTGCTTTTTTTGCTTGTGTCAGCTCTTGAGCTTTTGCGGCAGCCGCTGCAAGTGCGGCGGCATTTGCCTCAGATTGAGATTGCTCTGGAGGGCTTGCAGGAATAATGGGAGCTTCTTTATTGGGTGTTTGTGTTGACTGTATGTTCTGTGCGACTTGCGTACTCGTCGTATCTGCTTCTTGAACAGGTAAAGCCAAATCGGCAGGGTTCACCAGTACAGTGGTGATTTTTTTAGGCGGTTCAGGTGGTTTACTTAAGCCCAAATAAAGTAAGCCAACAATTGCCAGCGTATGCACACCAAGTGTAAATCCGAGTGCAATTGATCGTTCTTTAAAAGCGGGCTTTTGAAAATTTTTCATGGGTTACTTTAATGGTTCTGTAAGCAGACCAACTTGTGTTAAACCTGCTGCTTGTAAAGTAGACATGAGTGAAACCACATCGCCATAAGGTCTAGATTTTTCACCATTGACCAATACAGTCAGCTTCTGATTGCTTTGATCAGCCTGAGCTTGAGCCTCTCCTAATATATTTTTGAGCTGATCGAGTGAAACAGGTTCTTCTTTGTGATCTTTATATTGCAGAAAAATCTGGCCATCTTGTCCGAGGGTTACGATTGCGGGTTCTTTAGATTCAATTGGTGTGTTATTGGCTTGTGGTAAATCTACTTTAATACCACTGGTGATCATTGGAGCAGTCACCATAAAAATAACCAAGAGCACCAGCATGACATCAATATAGGGTACGACATTCATGTCACTTTTTAACGGCTTTTTAATGCGCTCAAAGCGCCCTGAACGCTGAATGGCCATTATACGTCTTCCTGAGTGGAACCTACAGATTGACGTTGCAGCAATGCGACCATTTCTTCTGCAAAAAGTGCGCGATCAGAATAAAGCGCTTCACCCTTGGCTGTATAATGGTTAAAGGCGAGTACCGCTGGAATTGCAGCGAACAAACCGATTGCTGTGGCAATGAGTGCTTCTGCGATGCCTGGTGCAACAGTGGCCAAGGTAACTTGATCAACTGCTGACAAACCGATAAAGGCATTCATAATGCCCCACACAGTCCCAAACAGACCAATATAAGGTGCAACAGAACCAATACTGGCCAAGGCACCAAGTCCTTGTTCGAGACGCCCTTGATCCCGACTTAAACCGACACGTAAAATTCGCTCAGTTCCTTCAATACTTTGAGAGGCGGGAGCATGGCGCTTTTTCAGTTTAAAAAACTCACCCAGTCCATGATAAAAGATATCTTCAAGACCTGTGCGTTTTGAGTTGAGCTGTGCATTGTTGTAAAGCGTATTCAGCTCTGCACCCGACCAGAACATTTTTTGAAAATGTTCATCCTGTTGTGCAGATTTTTTATAGCTCATATGTAACTTGGCAATCAGATACCAACTATAAATCGATGCGAAAAGTAAGATCAACATTACGGCCTGTACCACAGGACTTGCTTGTAAAATAAGATCAGAAATATGCAATGAAGATTGAGCTGGTGTTGCCATAGTTACGTATGCCAAAGTTTGTTTTTTTAAGCTTGTTCCAATTCTTGAAGAATAAGACCACGAATTTCATCTGGTAAACGACGAGGGCGTAATTCAGCATTTAAACACGCCAGTTCCACCTCACCAGAAGCTAGCATGATTTCACCACGATATATATTTTGTTGCAATACAAATGACGAAGCTTTACATGAAACTACACTTGCTGTAACAGTGATCATATCGTCCATCATGATTGGGCGAATGTACTTCAGTGCAATTTTGTGCACAACAAAGTTATAGTCTTTTTGGTGCCAGTAGTGATCGATGCCAGAGGCACGAAGCCATTCTGTACGAGTTCTTTCAAGATAGCGAATATGGTTAGCATGATAGACGATACCGCCGGCATCAGTATCTTCAATATATACACGAATTTGGAATTCGAATTTATTCGCCATGAGAGTGTTCCGTCTTTTGATTCAATATTGTGTTTTGAGTTGGCGCTGTTCAAAATCTGCGGGAAAAGTAGAAAAATTTGCTCATGCGCCAAGGTTCTACCGCATTGAAGTTTATCAGCTTATCTGAAGCGTCCAATGGCACAAGTTTTCAATCTACAAGTTTAAGTTTAGAAGATTTGAAATCTATAAATTTGCTTTGAGTAGAGCCACTTAATTTTTAAAAAGTTAAATATTGAAGAGCTATCACTTAAATTTTGATCAGAACTCTTCAAACTTTTTGAATTTAGCTTTTAGACTCTGGCGGGGTTAAGCCAAATTGTAAATACGCCATGTTGGTGGCAATTCGGCCACGAGCGGTACGCATCACATAACCTTGTTGAATGAGGTATGGCTCAATCACATCTTCAAGCGTTCCGCTATCTTCTGCCATAGCGGCAGCCAATGCTTCCACACCTGCCGGTCCGCCATCAAAACGTTCAAGCAGCATGCTTAAGTAACGTCGATCGAGTGTGTCTAGCCCGTCTTTGTCTACATTCAGCATATCAAGTGCACGTTGCGCCATTTCTTGTGTAATTTCACCAGTCCCTTTTACCTGCGCATAATCACGTACTCGTCGGAGCAAACGATTGGCGATACGCGGCGTACCTCGTGCACGACGTGCGATTTCGGCCGCACCCGAATGTGTGATCGGAACATCCATCAGATTTGCAGAGCGCGTCACGATATGGGTCAGATCCTCGACCGAGTAAAATTCAAGACGCTGGACAATACCGAATCGATCACGCAGCGGAGAGGTGAGTAGACCTGCTCGTGTTGTGGCGGCCACTAGGGTAAACGGTGGAAGATCAAGCTTGATCGAACGCGCAGCAGGCCCTTCACCAATCATGATATCCAGCTGATAATCTTCCATTGCTGGATACAGAATTTCTTCGATGACCGGCGATAAACGATGAATCTCATCGATAAAAAGCACATCACCTTCTTCAAGGTTGGTCAGCATGGCGGCAAGATCACCGGCACGCTCAAGCACCGGGCCTGAAGTTGACTTGAGGTTTCCACCCATTTCTCTGGCAATAATGTTGGCCAGTGTGGTTTTTCCTAAGCCAGGAGGACCAAAAATAAGCGTATGATCCAGTGCTTCACCTCGGCCACGTGCCGCACCAATAAAGATTTCCATTTGCTCACGAACCACGGGCTGACCAATATAGTCAGCGAGCGAGGTAGGACGAATGGCGCGATCAAAATGATCTTCTGGTTTTTCACTGCCACTGATTAAACGATCACTCATTGACGGCTCACTTCATCATCGATTTTAATGCAGCACGAATAATATCGGCTGCTTCGGTGTGGTTGGCTTTTGCTGCTGCCACTGCTTTTTGTGCTTCTGCTGGTTTATAGCCCAATGACTGTAAGGCGGCTTCTGCTTCTGCCACGGGGGAGTTAGCGCTAAACTGGATCTGTGCTGGCGCTATAGCGGAGCCTGTGCCACTCGGAGTAGATAAGGCTTTGAAGCGATCACGTAACTCTATCATTAAACGTTCGGCTGTTTTTTTACCTACCCCAGGAACTTTAATAAGAGTATTGATGTCATCATGCTCAATGGTATGGATCAGTAAATCAATGCTGAGGGTAGATAAAATGCCCAATGCCATTTTGGGACCAACACCGTTCACTTTGAGTAGGGTTCTAAAAACCAACTTTTCTTGTGCATCGATAAAACCAAACAGTTGCTGTGCATCTTCTCGAACCACCAGATGCGTCCATAATGTGACGCGTTGTCCTTTTTGCAACTGACAAAATGTTGATAGCGGCGTGTCGATTTCATAACCGACACCATTGACATTCAGCAATACGGTCGGCGCCTCAAGCGCAAAAACTTCACCAATTAAACAACCAATCATGCGATTCAATCACTCTTCAAATTCAAAAAATACAATAACAAAAATCTTGATACTCCACAGCAAATAACCGGCTGTTGTACAAGCAACTGATTTGATCTGGCGACTAAAATTTAAAACATGCTGACTTTATTGCCTTTGAGCTCTTGCGAAATGGCATAAGCCTGATGGTCGGAAAAACGACTGATAATATCTAAAATCTGCATGATGTTTTGATAGAGATCATCACTCATGATCATGCCAAGATTTTGCAAAATTACCATTAAACGCTGATCTTTAAAGCGTAGCCGCTGTTTTGGTTGAGCAAGCGGAATAAAAGCATCGAGTAAATGCTGCAAACTCGAGTGTGCCAGTAATTCAAGATCCGCTTTGTGTGGATGATCAAAAATTTTATCTCGAGTCAGGTTTTTTGCATTTTGAATACCAATATGAATATCACTTGGGCAATATTGCAATAAACCGCCATTGAGCTTACCCGCCAGTATTTCATCATGATGACGTGCAAAGGCGTTGGTTACTTCTGCAACCAGACGTTTCATTACTCGTCCACGTAAGGCCGCGACTTTCTGATGCCATGTGGCGTGCGGGAGGGTCAGTTCGTGTGGGGTGCCGTAGTCACCAATCAAATTCAGAAAATAAGGCTCAACTTCATCATATTCGAGCATATTCATGCTGATGCCATCTTCAAGATCAATCAGGGCATAACAAATATCATCGGCCGCTTCGAGTAAATAGGTTAAAGGATGGCGACAATAATGATAGTCGCCTAACTGGATGAGCCCGAGTTGTTCTGCAATTTGCACAAGTACTTCTTTTTCAGACTGATAGCAGCCAAACTTGGAGCGCAGGTGCGTTGAGTCGATATGGTCAACCGGATGAGACAACCACGGATATTTTAAATAAGCACCCAGTGTAGCAAAAGTGAGTCGCATCCCACCGTCATTGGGGTGATAATCTAGACGCGTTAAAATACGTAAGCCTTGGGCATTGCCTTCAAACTGACATACATCGGCATGTTGTTCGGGGGTAAGGCCTTCAAGATAGCGCTGATTTTCAGCTTCATCGAACCAGTCACGAATCGCATATTCACCTGCATGACCAAAAGGTGGATTGCCAATGTCATGTGCAAGACACGCAGCCTGAATAATGGCACCGATGTCTGATGGAGAAATCCACGCGGGAAGTTCATTCTTGATTTTTTCAGCAGCTAACATTCCTAATGTGCGCCCAACACAAGATACTTCAAGTGAATGTGTGAGCCGTGTGTGAATGCCATCTTGCTGGGTGAGCGGGTGGACTTGAGTTTTGCGGTTGAGTTGCCGAAAACTCGGCGAGAAGATGATGCGATCATAATCTTTATGATATGGGCTACGGGCCAATTCAGTTTTACTTTTTTTACTACCTAAACGAACCGCTGAAAGCAGCTCTAACCAGCGCATTTGTTCCATTTATAACTTTTCTTGAGATCTCTGATTTCATGATGCCAAAAAAAAGAAAAAAGCACTAGATCAGTGCGACAGAAGTTGGCGCTTTTAGTGAAATTTAATTTCTTTTCGTGAATGTGATTATTTTGATGCAATTCATTTAGATAATACGGAATGTTCATCTAGCCGATTTTTGCTTTTCACAGTAGAATATGCGCTCTCTCTAAAGTCACATTGCGGTAAAGTTCATCAGACTTGCCCGTGGAGCCAAAATCAACATGTTTATCGTGGCCGGTGCACCAGCACATTCTTCTTTTAAGAAAGCTCAACTATTAACACGTTTATCGTCAATTAGTTCTGTACAATCTTTTGACAGCCAATGGGTTTATCTGTTTGATCAAGCGCTCAACGAGCAGCAGCATCAATCTGCATTACAACTATTAAATGATGGATCATCGTTTGAGCTGCGTCAGGCGGCAACAGATGAAATCCAAGTTTTGGTGACGCCACGTATCGGCACCATTTCGCCGTGGTCGTCTAAAGCCACCGATATTTTCAAAAACTGTAATACACCGATTCATCGTTTAGAGCGTGGTATTTTGTTTACCCTTAAAGGGATTAGCGAAATGACCCATGAAGTGAAACAAGCACTTCATGACCGCATGACTGAAACAGTTTTTGCAGAAATTGACAGTGCCAATGCATTGTTTTTGGAAACTTCGCCAAAACCGCTCAACTCGATTGATATTTTGGGTGAGGGTAAAGCGGCACTGGTTAAAGCTAACAATGAATTTGGTTTTGCATTGTCTGAGCAAGAAATTGACTACCTTACCGATGCCTTTACTCAATTGGGCCGTAACCCCAACGATATCGAGCTGATGATGTTTGCTCAGGCAAACTCAGAGCACTGCCGTCATAAAATCTTTGGTTCAGAATGGACGATTGATGGTGAAGTACAGCCGTTATCCTTGTTCCAGATGATTAAAAACACCTATAAAGAGTCACCAGACGAAGTGTTATCTGCCTATAAAGATAATGCGTCTGTGATTGTGGGCTACGATACTCAGCGTTTTTATCCAAAAAAAGACAACGACACCGGTCATTATATTTATAAATATAAAAGTCAGGCTGCACACATCCTGATGAAAGTTGAAACCCATAACCATCCAACTGCAATCTCGCCATTTGCGGGTGCTGCAACGGGTTCAGGCGGTGAAATCCGCGATGAAGGCGCAACAGGCCGTGGGGGTAAACCAAAAGCAGGCTTGACCGGTTTTACCGTTTCAAACCTCAATATTCCGGGCTTTGAACAGCCTTGGGAAGACAACTACGGTAAACCGTCACGCATGGCATCTCCACTTCAAATCATGATTGAAGGTCCATTGGGTGGTGCAGCATTTAACAATGAATTTGGCCGTCCGGCATTAAATGGTTATTTCCGTACATTTGAACAAAATGTCAACGGCGAAGTGAAAGGCTTCCATAAGCCAATCATGATTGCGGGCGGTTATGGCAACATTCGTCCAGATCATGTCGAAAAAGATGCAATTCAACCAGGTGATTTACTGATTGTACTCGGCGGACCAGCCATGTTGATTGGTTTGGGTGGTGGAGCAGCATCTTCTGTAGACAGCGGTACCATGGGTGAGAGCCTTGATTTTGCTTCTGTACAACGTGAAAACCCAGAGATGGAGCGCCGTTGCCAAGAAGTGATTGATACCTGCTGGCGCCTAGAAGATTTCAACCCGATTGTGTCTGTTCATGACGTTGGTGCAGGTGGTCTTTCAAATGCGATGCCTGAACTGGTAAACGACCATGAGTTGGGTGCGATTTTAAATTTACGTAAAATTCCATCGCTTGAGCCTGGCATGAGCCCAATGGAAATCTGGTCAAACGAAGCACAAGAACGTTATGTGCTTGCGATTCGTCCAGAGTCTTTGGCTCAGTTTGAAGAAATCTGTGCGCGTGAGCGTTGTCCGTTTGCTGTGCTTGGTGAAGCAACTGAAGCGCGTCATTTAACGGTTGAAGATCCATTGTTTGAAAACAATGCGGTGGATATCCCGATGCAAGTCATGCTAGGTGGTACGCCTCGTATGCAACGTTCTTATGAAAGCATTGAACGTGAAGGTACAGCTTTTGATACGACACAGATCGATTTAAAAGATGCCATTTTCCGTGTACTTAAAAACCCAACTGTGGCATCTAAATCGTTCTTGATCACCATTGGTGACCGCTCGATTACTGGGATGGTGGCACGTGACCAAATGGTTGGCCCATGGCAGGTGCCTGTTGCCGATGCTGCGGTGACCACAACCAGCCTTCAAGGGTACACAGGTGAAGCTATGGCAATGGGTGAACGCCCGCCGGTGGCATTATTAAACCCTGCGGCATCTGCACGCCTAGCGGTGGCTGAAGCGATTACCAATATTGCATCGGCCAATATCGAACAAATTGGTGACATCAAACTTTCTGCAAACTGGATGGCAGCTGCAGGTCAAAAAGGTGAAGATCAAGCTTTATTTGAAGGTGTAAAAGCCATTGGTATGGAAATGTGCCCTGCGCTGGGTATTGCGATTCCGGTCGGTAAAGACTCGCTTTCCATGCGTACCACGTGGAATGATAATGGTGAAGACAAAGCCGTGACTTCGCCAATGTCGGGTGTGATTACTGCATTTGCACCTGTGAGTGATGTGCGTAAAACCTTAACACCAGAGCTGAAAAAATTTGATGAATCTGTTCTGGTTCGTATCGATTTATCGAAAGGCCAGTTCCGTCTCGGCGCTTCGATTCTCACTCAAGTATACAAGGCAATTGGAACGGTCACGCCAGATGTTGACAGTTTTGATGACTTAAAAGCATTTTTTGCGTTGGTACAAGACTGGAATAATCGCAGTTTAATTCAAGCCTATCACGATATCGGTGATGGTGGCTTGCTCGCTACGGTTGCCGAAATGATGTTTGCATCACGTTTAGGTGTTGCACTTGAACAGCAAAGCGTTGAAAGCCTGTTTGCAGAAGAAATTGGTGCAGTGGTTCAGTTAAAAGCTGCAGATTGGGACGCTGTACAAGCTGAAATTTCGGCTTCTAGCCTTAAAGATGCGATTTCGGTAGTTGGCCGTGTGAACAGTTCAGATCAATTAACTGTGAACGGTTTAACTTTTGAACGTGCCGAATTACAACGTGCATGGGCAGAAGTGTCTCATCAAATCCAGCGTTTACGTGACAACGTTGAAACTGCCGACCAAGAATTTGCCTTGATTTCAGATCAAGATCATAAAGGTTTGATTGCACAAGCTACTTTTGATTTAAACGAACCAGTTGAAGCGCCTTTCATTGCGACACGTCGTCCAAATATGGCGATTTTGCGTGAGCAAGGTGTCAATGGGCACGTTGAAATGGCGGCGGCTTTTGATAAAGTCGGATTCAACACCATTGATGTTCACATGAGTGACTTACTCGCCGGTCGTGTCGATCTTCAAGATTTTGAAGGTTTGGTGGCATGTGGTGGCTTCTCTTACGGTGATGTCATGGGTGCAGGTGGTGGCTGGGCCAAATCGGTGCTGTTTAATCCGAAATTACGCGATCAGTTTGAGAGCTTCTTCCATCGTGACAATACCTTTAGTCTGGGGATTTGTAACGGATGTCAAATGCTGTCACAGCTTGCACCGCTTATTCCGGGTGCTGATGCATGGCCACGTTTCCATCGTAACGTTTCGGAAGTGTTTGAGGCGCGTAGCGTAAACGTGCGTGTTGAAAAATCGGTGTCGGTATTGTTGCAAGATATGCAAGGTTCGATCTTGCCAATTGCAGTCGCTCACGGTGAAGGTCGTGTAGTGACAACCGATGCTCATTTGGCGAGCTTAAATGCCAATCAGCAAGTCACTTTACGTTATGTCGACAGCTTGGGTAACCCAACTCAGCATTATCCGCTGAATCCGAATGGCTCACCAGAAGCTGTTACAGGTGTGACCTCTAAAGATGGCCGTGCAACCATTATGATGCCGCATCCAGAGCGTAACTTCCGTGCTATTCAACATTCTTGGTCACCAGAAAACTGGACTGAAGATGGTGCATGGTTACGTATGTTCCGTAACGCACGTAAATTTATTGGCTAATTCAGCCGCATAAAAAAAACGCCACCTTGTGTGGCGTTTTTTTTATGGTGTTTATATTTTGTGCTGTGGTATGGCTTTTGCTTTAGATTTGTCAGCACAATAAAAAAAGGATGTATCTGCAATGTATTCTAATAAGCACACAGTTCAACACAAACGCAGAGGGTGGTGGTTATTTGGCATGGTGATGAGTCTGGAAATGCTCTGGATTGTGGCAAATTATTTACGCCTTAATGTGTCGTAACGACATTCGCGGGATTCGGTGTACGCAGTGTCCAGAGCAGGCCCCAGATCAGAGCTGCCAAGCCCATGTAAAAGCTTTGCAGTAATGTCCCGCCATGATCAATCCAGAGTTTAGCCAGCCACGGTCCAATCAGTTGGGTGCCAGCATATAGGCTAATCAGCGCTGCGTACAGTTTAGGGCCTTGATGCGGTTGAAAGATTCGCGCAATTCGCTGAGAGCACACCACAGTCCCCATAAAACTCCCACCCATCAAAATCGCGCAGATCACCACACCGATTGCATTATGAAAGATCAATACAGCAATCAAGCTTAAAATTTGCGCAATATAAGAACAAATCAGTGCAAAGCGGTCATTGGTACTTGCACCAAGCTTATTCCAGAAAGGTAACAAGATTAGGCAAGAAAGTGCCGTAATTAGCCAGATATTGGTCAGAATAAATGGCTGGTTACGAATTAACTCATGTGCTAGTGTAGGCAAAAATGTCATCGGTAAAATATAGCCTAAGCCAGCACCTGCATAGCCGATAAATAACGGAGTACTGTTTCGGTCTAGTAAGCGTGATGAACGAATGACGACTGTAGGGCGAGAAGATAATGTAATTTTCTTAAGTTGCCAGACACTAAATAACGCCAGCGGCAGCGCCATCAACCCGATTGGAATCCAGCGCAATTGTCCGCTAAACCATGCCGATGACCAGTCGATTAATATACTGTCTAAAATGAGCCCAATCGACACGCCTGTAAACATCAGCCCGCTTAATTGTGTTTTATGATGCTCTGCCAACCATTCAAGAATCAGCGCAGGGACCAGCACAAACACCAGCCCGTTGGTGATACCATTGCATAAACGCAGCAGTAGAAAAAACGTATAATCTGTTGTGATAATTTGCAAAATAGTCAATCCTGCATTGACGAGTAATGCCCAGATCAGCACACTTTGCGTGCTGTTTCGTCCATGTAGAGAGACTGCCACCAGTGCACCGACCAAATAGCCAATATAATTCCAAGTTGCGAGATTAGCCCCTTGAGCAAGTGTGATCACATTATCTTGAATGAGATAAGGCAGTAAGGGGGTGAATGCAAATCGCCCTAGACCATGTGCCACAATTAAACTTGAAATGCCTGCGAACAGGATAAGTAACGTTTCGGCTGGGCGTGGCGAGGAGGCGGTGAGTGTCATCTGACTATAAGCTCCATCTATAGATCTGACAGCTGTATTTGGAACAGCTAAAATACCATGCTTTGGTTCGCTTCGAATATCATTAATCTATAACCACTATTTAAAATTATTAGGAATTTTATATGCTTAAACTAATTTATTACGTACCTGAATCTCATCTGGAATCGACCAAAGCTGCAATTTTTGCCGCCGGGGCAGGCGGTGTTGGTCATTATGAGCAGTGCGCCTGGCAAGTAAAAGGTATTGGACAATTTAAACCAGTTAAAGATGCTCAACCTTTTTTAGGACAACTAGATGCTCTAGAGCAGCTTGAAGAATGGCGTGTGGAAACGATTGTATCTGAACAAAAGGCCAAAGCAGTTGCCTTGGCCTTAAGTGCAAGTCATCCGTATGAAGAACCCGCATTTGAATTTATTCAAATGGTAGATATTGATTCAATCAGATTTTCTGAATAAACAGCTCACGATCAAATCGGTACTGTGGATAAAACACACCATCTGTGGCACGTTCACCCGCTGCAATGACCATAATCGGAAATTGCTCGTCATTGAGTTTGAGCAGCTTATGTACCATTGGCTCGTCAAAGCCTTCCATCATGCAACTATCAAATCCATAGGCTCGTAATGCCAAGACCAGATTTTCACAGGCCAGTGCAGTACTCTTTGCAGCCCAAAGCTTTGCATCTGCCGGATTAAATGCCGTCACAGGCAGCTGGCGATCCAGTGTTCTGGCCACTTTAAAAGCCACTTTTTTTAAATTTCCCAGTGCGTTGAAATAGCCGGTTTTGTAGTTGAACGGAATAAAACGGTAATACTGTTTAACCATTTTAGGCGGTTCACTAAATGGAAATTCAGAAATATTTTTCTTGGCCATTTCATCAACACGATCGGTACGCGCAACACAGACGATCAGTTCTGACGCTGTTTTTGCAGCCAATTGCCCTAAGCAAGCCTTAACCAGCTGCTTTTTCTTGGCTGGATTTTGCACTACATAAAATGTCCATGGCTGAAGGTTTGACGAGTTTGGTGCCAGTAGGGCCAAATCCAGACAGGCATCTAAGACCTCAGTAGGAATGGCTTTATCGGTAAATTTGCGTACCGAGCGTCTGCTTTCAAGCACTTTACGAAAGTTATCGACATCGATATCTTGAGGTGCAGGCTCAAAATAGCGTTTTTTTTCAGTTGAATCTGAGGTTGCTGAATCGTGAGAAGTCGTGGTCATGATCTTTACTTAAGCGAGACAATAAAATGAGCATATCACTGCATCAATTTTGTGATGTTAAAAAAATGTATCACAAAACTGATGATTAAGTGATTGATTGTATTGAAGTATAATAATTAGGCAAACTGTGAGAAATCAGGTTGGCGTTTTTGCATAAAAGCTTGCAACGCTTCTTTCATTTCTGCCGATTGCACACGTTGCATAAAAATTTCGGCTTCTTTGTCAATGCAGTCGATAATCTCAGATAAGTCTTGCTTCATGAGGGCTTTAGACTGCTTGATGGAAGCCAAAGGAAGGGCAGATAACTGTTGAGCCGTTTTGTTTGCTAATGTATAGACATCTTCTGAAATCTGGTTGATCAAACTGGCTTGTAGCGCTTTTTCGGCATTAAATTTTTGTGCAGTAAACAGTAATTCTGCCGCACGATGATATCCTGCTTGTTGCACCAACAGACGGCTTGCAGCCCCTTCAGGTGACAATCCTAGGCTGACAAATGGAATCTGGAACAACGCCGTATTGTCGGCGTAAACAATATCTGCATGTAGCAAAATGGTCACTCCAATACCAATGGCGACACCGCGAACTGCAATAATAAGTGGCTTTGAAAAGCGCGCAGCCGATTTTAACAAGACAAAAGGTGGCTGATCGCCAGCTTTGCCTTCATGCGGTTTTTGAATAAATGACATAAAGTCTTTCATGTCATTGCCAGCCGAAAAATCTGCATCAACACCACGTAACACAACCACTCGAACCTCAGAGGATGCATCAGCATCATCGAGCGCTTTTGCCAGCCAAAGATATAATTCGCCATAAAGTGCATTTTTTGCTTCTACACGATTAAGCGCTAAGGTAAGTACCCCATTTTCTAAATTTGCTTGTAAATGTTGATGAGGTTGTTGAATACATTGTAGTGTCATCGTACTATCCTTGGTTATTTATAAAAGGCTATGCGGCTCATTATGTCTTAAAACTGCTTGAAAAAAGCAACTGATGAGTTCATTGATGTTAAGTTGATATATGTATACGTTTGATTATCTTGTTTTTATTGGGCGTTTTCAGCCTTTTCATTTGGCTCATCTTGAAACGATTCAAATTGCATTACAGCAGAGTCGACAAGTGATTATTGCTTTGGGGTCGGCTCAGGCTGAGCGAAACATTAAAAACCCGTTTCTGGCGGCAGAGCGACAAGACATGATCTTGTCAAATTTTACACCCGAACAGCAAACACGTATTTTGTTTGCGCCCATTATTGATGTCTATGACGATAAAAAGTGGGTTGAGCAAGTTAAATCTGGTGTTTATGCGCTGGCTTCATCCACAAGTAAGATTGGTTTAATTGGCCATTTTAAGGATGAGTCATCCTACTATTTAAAGTTGTTTCCAGAGTGGCACATGCTTGAACTGGACAGCCTAAAGCAGTCTATGTCGGCCACGCCGCTGCGTGAAGCGTTCTATGAGGGGCATATTGATAAGTCGGCTTTTCCACAAGGCACCATTGCATTTTTGAAAGCTTTTCAAAAAACTGATACCTATCGAGAGTTACAGCACAAATTTTCTCATCACGATAGTTCAAATCTTTAATATATTCACGATAGACTTCGCTTTAGGCGAGGTCTATCGGACTAGATTAGTTGGCTTGAAGCGCTTGAATATCCTCAAGCACTTGTTCTGCATGACCGGCTGCTTTTACTTTACGATAGCTTTTGACTAATTTTTTATTGTGAAAAATAAAGGTTGAGCGCTCAATCCCCATCACCATTTTACCATACATATTTTTTTCTTTGATTACGTCAAAATGCTTACACAACGCTTCTTCTTTATCGCTGATCAAATCGATGGTGAGTGCTTGCTTTGCTGTAAAGTTTTGATGTGATTTCACCGAGTCGCGTGATACGCCAATAATTTTGACATTCAGTGTATCAAACTGATCTTTCAAGCAAGAAAAGCCGACTGCTTGTGTTGTACAACCCGGGGTGGAATCTTTTGGGTAAAAATAGATCACCAACCATTCGTTGTCTAAAGTAGATAGATTGATTTCACCCGTTGTACTTGGAAACACTTGATCCGGTAATTGAATTTCTACGTTACTCATTGTTCTCTCCATAAAAAACAAGCCACATAATGTGGCTTGTAATGTCATTTTAAAATGAACTTAGTTTTTCGCTGCTGGTGCGGCTTTCATTGCTTCTTCGCTTAAAGTTTTAAGTTTTGAAGTCAACTGAGGGCCTAAGCAAGTTTGCAGGCTTTTGTTTTGCTGTTGTACGAAAGCCAATGTGCTTGGGCTTTTCTTAGCATTGATTGCGCTTTGAATTTCCCATTTTTGTGCATTGGTCATTCTGCCGTCTGCTTCTACTGCACATGAACAATATTTGCTTACTTCTGCGCTGTTCAGTTTATTACCTTTAGCAGTTTCTTCTTTACACAGATTGATCAAAGCACCTTTTACATTTGTGCTTTTGTAGGCTTGCTGAAGTTTGTTGTCGTCTGCATGAGTTACAGATGCAAACAAAGCTGCAGATGCCATTACAGAAGAAAGTAAAAGTTTGGTATTCAAAAATTTCATAAATAGTACCTTATTATTGCGGTATGTAGCGTGTTGGATCTGCGACGCCAGCTTCAATAAAACCTTCTTTACGTAAGCGGCAGCTATCACATTTACCACAAGCACGGCCTTGCGTATCAGCCTGATAGCAAGAAACTGTTTGACTATAGTCTACGCCATGTTCAATACCGAGACGTATAATATTCGCTTTGGATAAATGTAACAAAGGTGTTTCAAATGTAAGAGGTTTTCCTTCTACACCCGCTTTTGTTGCTAAGCGTGCCATATTTGTAAACGCTTCGATATATTCTGGGCGACAATCTGGGTATCCAGAATAATCTACTGCATTTACGCCAATAACAATAGCCTCAGCGCCAAAAACTTCTGCTGCAGCAAGCGCATACGAGAGAAAAATTGTGTTACGAGCCGGTACATACGTCACCGGAATACCATCTTGTTGTTGTTCTGGAACATCAATGCTGTGATCGGTGAGGGCAGAGCCACCCAAATTACCTAAATCGATATTGATCACGCGATGTTCAACGCCAGCGCGTTGTGTCAGTGCTTTGGCTGCATCTAGCTCTGTAGATGAACGTTGGCCATACATAAAGCTTAAGGCCATGCATTCATAGCGCGCTTGTGCCCAAGCTAAACAGGTTGTTGAGTCTAAGCCGCCTGACAATAAAACAATGGCACGAGGGCGCATATATCATTCTCCAATCAAATTAAATTAACGACCCGTTTCATCGTTCCATAAAATTTTATGGAGCTGTAACTGAAAACGCACGGGGAGATGGTCGTTTAGAATCCACTCTGCTAAATCACGAGCCAGTTGAGGCAGTTTGGCTGTATTTTTCTCAACAGCAAAAGCAGGCGAGAACCATACGGTACTCACTTTTTGCTCAAGTTGAAATTGTTCAACCTGAAGTTTGGACCATTCATAATCTTCACGATTACAAATCACAAATTTGATCTGGTCGTGAGGAGTCAAATGATCAAGATTGCTCATCAGGTTACGCTTCTCTTCGCCAGAGGTTGGCGTCTTGAGATCAAGCACTTTTGATACCCGAGCATCGACCATTGAAACATCGAGTGCACCACTGGTTTCCAGTGAAACGTCAAAACCTAAATCACACAAACGCGTTAATAATACCTGACAATTGGGTTGAGCCAGTGGCTCGCCACCTGTCACACAAATATAAGGCGTTTTGTAGACACGTGCAGTTTCTATGATTTCATCAATTGAAAGTCGTTGGCCGCCTTCAAATGAATAAGTGGTATCACAATATGTGCAGCGTAAAGGGCAACCCGTTAGGCGGATAAAAACTGTTGGTAAACCCGCAGTATTGGCTTCCCCTTGTAAAGAGTAGAAAATTTCCGTTATGCGTAGTCCCGCAGCCGGGTCCGTCACTGGAATTGTCGTAGAACGTAAAGAAGTCATTACAGCATTACCAAGAGTTGAAAAAGAAAAATCTCTACGATCAGGCTTGACCGTAGAGACGAGAAGCGAATCTGGCTCCGAAGAGCATCAATATTTCGCTAATCTATGAGGATTACTCAGCGCGAAGCAAATCGTTCAAGCTGGTTTTTGAGCGTGTTTGCGCATCTACTTTTTTCACAATAATGGCAGCATACAGACTGTACTTGCCGTCTTTAGATGGTAAGCTGCCCGGTACAACTACTGAACCTGCAGGTACACGGCCGTAATGAATTTCACCAGTTTCACGGTCATAAATACGAGTCGATTGACCAATATATACGCCCATTGAAATCACAGAACCTTCTTCTACGATCACGCCTTCAACAATTTCAGAACGCGCGCCAATAAAGCAGTTATCTTCAATAATTGTTGGATTGGCTTGAAGTGGTTCAAGCACACCACCAATACCTACACCGCCAGACAAGTGAACATTTTTACCGATTTGAGCACAAGAACCTACAGTGGCCCAAGTATCAACCATGGTGTTTTCATCAACGTATGCACCAATGTTGACATAAGATGGCATCAACACAACATTTTTCGCTTGGAAGCTACCACGGCGTGCAACAGCAGGAGGAACAACACGAACACCGGCTTCTTTAAACTGCGCTTCAGTCCAGCCTGCAAATTTAGTGTCTACCTTATCGTAAAACGCTAAATCGCCAGATTCAACAGGTTTGTTGTCGTTAAGTTTAAACGATAGTAAAACCGCTTTTTTAACCCACTGATGAACAATCCATTCACCATCAATTTTTTCAGCAACACGTAAAGTGCCGTTGTCTAAACCAGCAATAACGTGTTCAACTGCTTCACGAATTTCTGTAGGGCAGTCAGCAGCGGTAAAGTTCGCGCGATTTTCAAACGCTTGCTCAATGATCGTTGAGAGCTCAGACATGGGTGTCCTTCCAAAAAAAATTTTAAAGATTCTACACGAAAACGACTAAATAATCTTGGGTTGAATGATTGTCGTGCCTAAAAAATAAGCAATATTTAGACATTGGGTTTTTGCAGCAATAATTATATTTAAATTCAATAAAATTTGATTAAAAAACAAGCTAAAAGACCAACTTGTATCAAAAATTAACAGAAAATAAGCAAATTTTGTATAAAAACAAATCACAATTTCATCTACTATGGACTTACCAAAAGAAGTCAGATTTATTAGAACAAGCCTTTACTCTTTTTGAGGAGATGAAAATGAAAGTATTAAAAGTATTCGCATTAGCAGGTGCACTCAGTGCTGTTGCAGGTGTCGCATCAGCTGATGACGCTGTGGTACATGATCGTTATGCATTTGATGCACAGCAACTTATTCCTGTTGGTGTTCGTGCAGAAGTGGGCACAACAGGTTATGGTGGTGCCTTGCTCTGGCAAGCAAACCCATATGTGGGTTTAGCGCTTGGTTATAATGGTGGCGACATTTCATGGCGCGATGACGTTTCAGTCAATGGCACCAAGTATGATTTAGATATGAATAATAACAACGTCTATCTAAACGCTGAAATTCGTCCTTGGGGTGCAAGCGATAACCGTTGGGCACAAGGTTTATATGTTGCAGCGGGTGCTGCATATCTAGATAATGACTACGATCTTGCAAAACGCATTAATCCTGGTGAATCGTTATCAATAGATGGTAAAAATTACCAAGTAACGGATCCAACACAACAAGGTGGCGTTCGCGGTAAGATGAACTATAACAATGATATTGCCCCTTATTTAGGTTTTGGTTTCGCACCTAAGATTAACAAAAACTGGGGTGTATTCGCTGAAGTTGGTGCTTACTACACTGGTAATCCTCAAGTTGAACTTAACCAATACAATCTTAAACCCATCGTAGGTAACACAACATCTGCTCAAGATGCTGTCAATAATGAAAAGAACAAAATCCGTAACGATGACAAATACAAATGGTTACCTGTTGGTAAAGTGGGCGTAAGCTACTACTGGTAATTGTTTGAACATAAAAAAACGGGAGAAATCCCGTTTTTTTATGTTTTATAAATTTGATTTTACTCGTCAGGGTAAGCCAACTTTTTAAGCTGCTTAATATCCGCGTCTGGTGAGCATAAAGAAATAAACTCGTAGCCATAACCACGAAGTAGATGTCCTTTACGAACCGCAATCCAGGTCGTATTTAAGCCAAAAATTCCAGTTTTGAGTTGGCTTAAGCGATAGTCTCGTTCTTTATCATAGGCCACGTCATTCACAATCCCCACACCCATCCCGAGTTCTACATAGGTTTTGATGACATCGGCATCGAGTGCAGACATAACGATATCGACATCAATGCCAGCATCTTCAAAGGCTTTGTCAATTTTTGAACGTCCTGTAAAGCCGCCGTGATAGGTGATGATTGGAAAATTTGCGAGCTTCTCAAGTGTAATGTCGGTTTCTTTGGCAAGCGGATGATTTTGCGGCGTGATAATGCTGTGTTCCCATTGATAGTAAGGGACGCTGGCCAGATTATCTTCGGTGGTCAAAGATTCGGTGGCAATACCGATGTCCGCTTCACCAAGCAACAACATTTCTGAGATTTCGGTTGGGCTGGCCTGTTGCAAGATTAAATGTACCTTTGGAAACAGTTTTTTAAACTGATTGACAATCGGAGGCAGCACATAACGAGCTTGTGTGTGCGTGGTGGCAATAGTCAAGGTGCCTTCATCAACTTTGTTAAAGTCATCGGCCAGACGTTTAATATTTTCTGCATCGACCAACATACGTTCAACAATGCCAAGCAAGGATTGGCCGGGTTCTGTCAAACCTAACAATCGTTTTCCTTTGCGAACAAAAAGTTGTACACCCAACTCATCTTCTAAATCTTTAATATGCTTACTGACACCTGATTGTGAAGTGTAAAGTGCAGCAGAAGCTTCGGTCAGATTAAAATTCTGACGCACGGTTTCCCGAATAATGCGTAATTGTTGAAAATTCATGTTCTCTTGATCCTCTCAACGAGAATGGGGGACTTGCCCCCATTTTTAATTCTAAGCAACCCGTTCTTCAAAAAGATGAAGTTGAGACACACTGATCCAAACCGTTTGGTTCGGTCTAAATTGATGAAGGCGTGCTTCATCGGGTGTCAGGGCAATTTCGATCAGTCTGCCATTACGATCTTGTAATTCAGCAACGACTTTTCCAGCAATCCAGACTTCTCTTAAAAAGGTGGCTTGAATGGTGTTATCTGTTGGTTGTGCATGAATATGTAGTTCATTTGGTCGAGCAAATGCTATCACTTTACCATGAGGTGTTTGCGAGGCATTCGGTAAAATAATTTTGTCATCGCCCAATTGAATGATGTTTTCATAATAATGTCCATCAAAGCGATTGGCTTGTCCTAAAAAGTCGAAAACAAACGGGGTCGCTGGCTTTTCGTATACTTCACGTGGTGAACCGATTTGCTCGACATTCCCTTTATTCATCACAATAATCTGATCGGCAACTTCAAGCGCCTCTTCTTGATCGTGTGTCACAAAAATCGAGGTAATATGTAGCTCATCATGCAGTGTCCGTAACCAGCGTCGTAATTCCTTACGCACTTTGGCATCCAGCGCACCAAATGGTTCGTCAAGCAGTAGCACGCGCGGTTCAACTGCCAGTGCACGGGCCAATGCAATACGCTGGCGCTGACCACCCGAAAGTTGAGACGGATAGCGATCGGCTAAAAAACCGAGTTGAACCAGATCCAGCAAACGTGTTACGCGCTTTTTAATCTCTGCTTCCGATGGGCGCGTCCGCCGTGAGCGCACACGTAAGCCAAAGGCAATATTGTCAAATACGGTCATGTGGCGAAACAGCGCATAATGCTGAAATACAAATCCCACTTGGCGCTCACGCACATGAATATCGGTGGCATCGGTGCCTTCAAGCAACACTTGCCCGCCATCTGCCGATTCTAATCCTGCGATAATACGTAAAAGCGTTGTTTTTCCGCAGCCTGATGGTCCTAACAATGCCACCAGTTCACCTTCTGGAAAGTCTAATGAAATATTTTTTAATGCATGGAATGCACCAAAATGTTTTTCAATATTTTTAACTTGAATACTCATTTGTCATTCCTCAAGATGAAGTTGAATCATGTTGTTTGTTTTGTTTTTCCTGACGCACTTCCACCCATGCTTTTAAAATCAGGGTCACAATCGCCAGCAGCGCCAACAGTGAAGACACGGCAAAAGCGGCACTAAAGGTGTATTCGTTGTATAAAATCTCGACATGTAGTGGCAAAGTATTGGTTTCACCGCGGATATGTCCTGAAACCACAGAAACTGCACCAAACTCACCCATCGCGCGTGCATTACACAAGATCACACCGTAAATTAAGCCCCACTTGATGTTGGGTAAGGTCACTTTCCAAAAGGTCTGCCAGCCCGATGCACCCAAAACCATTGCCGCTTCTTCTTCTTCAGTGCCTTGCGCTTCCATTAGGGGAATCAGCTCACGTGCCACAAAAGGTACGGTAATAAAAACAGTAGCCAATACAATCGCAGGTACGGCATACAACACTTTGATGTCATGATCCATAAACCATGGCCCAAACCAGCCTTGCATACCAAAGATCAAGACCAGCATCAAACCTGCAATTACAGGTGAAACTGAAAACGGTAAATCAATTAAGGTCGTGAGTATCGATTTCCCGGCAAACTGAAATTTTGCCACGGCCCAAGCTGCTGCCACACCAAAAATGACATTGAGAGGCACCGCAATCGCTGCTGTAAGTAAGGTTAACTTGACTGCGGATAAAGTGTCTGGATTGATCAATGCATTAACATATACCTCGACACCTTGTCGAAACGCTTCTACAAAGACCAAAATAAGGGGCAGAATCAGGCAGCTTAAAAAGAACAGTAACGCAATACTCAGCAGCGTATAACGAACCCACTTAGGCTCGCGTGTGGCATCACGGCTTTGAAGCTTTTCTGCCAGTAAATGGCTATCGGTGACTAAGCTCATTTCACTGTTCTCCCGGTACGGCGGCTTGCCCATGCTTGTAAAAGATTGATCGCAAACAAGATCACAAAGGAAATCACCAGCATCACGACCGCAATTGTGGTTGCAGCCTCATAGTCATATTCTTCGAGTCTGGAGATAATCATTAGCGGTGCGATTTCTGTTTTAAAAGGTTGGTTGCCGGCAATAAAAATGACTGAGCCATATTCACCCACGCCACGTGCAAACGCTAAGGCAAAACCGGTGAGCAAGGCTGGAAATAAAATGGGCAAAATAATTTTGGTGATAATTTGAAAACGGTTGGCACCCAGAGCCGATGCAGCTTCTTCAAGTTCGGTTTCGATATCGCTTAAAACCGGCTGCACAGTACGTACTACAAAAGGTAATCCAATAAACACCAAAGCGAGGGTAATGCCAATCGGTGTATATGCAACCTTAATACCAAGCGGCTCAAGATACTGACCCACCCAGCCAGTCGAAGCGTATAACGAGGTGAGGGCAATCCCTGCAACCGCAGTAGGTAAGGCAAATGGTAAATCCACCAACGCATCAACAATACGTTTACCCGGAAAGCTATATCGCACCAAGCACCACGCCAGAAGCAAGCCAAACACTACATTAATGAGTGCAGCAATCATGGCAGTCGTAAAACTGAGTTGCAAAGATTTAAGAATACGCTCTGAACTCAGGATCTCCCAGAGTCCATCCCATCCCACACCCAGAGATTTGATAAAAACGGCAGATAATGGAATAAGCACGATTAAAGATAAATATGCAAGGGTAAAGCCCAGTGAAAGACCAAACCCAGGCAGCACTCGGGATCGCTGCGACATGGTAACTCCTGAAAAAGAGCAGGTTTGCTCAATCAAGCAAACGAAAAATAAAAAATCTTAATCCCAACATTCATTTACAGTGCAAAGCCAAACAACCGATTGCTGTAACGCGCACGTATAGATGCAGTACGTTGTTTTTCTGGGAGAATGTAGTCAAATATTTCTGGAAACGGACCGAAACCTGAAGCCACATTGATATGTCCAACGTGGCCTAGATTGATGGCTTTTAACTTCCAGCAGTGTGCAAGATGCTGTGCAGCTTGCACATGTAGCCACGGATCATTTTCACTCATCAGCAACTGTGTTCGAACGATTGGTCTAAGTGATTCAAAATAGGCTAAATAATTGTTGGTGCTGTCTCTGGCGAATCCCGCATCTCCAAAACGCGCTGGATTCGCGGGTGCAACCAAGGTCAAATGCTTGATCTTGTGCGTCAGATCTGGATGCTCTTTTAAAGCCGCCAAACTGGTTAAACAGCCAAAACTATGCGCCACCAGTTGTACTGGTCCATGAATTGAGCGTACATGCTTCGCCAGTTGTTCTACCCATTCAGAAAGTACAGGTCGATGCCAATCGGCTTGTTCGACACGTGAGCATGATTGCAGTTGACGTTGTAACCATGACTGCCAATGATGTTGTTCACTACCACCAACACCCGGAACAAATACTGTATGAACCATCATCATGCTCCTGAACGCTCAATTATTTTGCGCTATTTTCTTTAACAATTTGGTCAAAGACGCCGCCATTACTAAAGTGTGCCTTTTGTACTTTTTTCCAGCCGCCAAACTCTTGATCAATCGTGACCAGTTTGAGTGGTTTGAAGGTGCCGCTATAGCGTTTCAAAATATTTTGATCACGCGGGCGGTAAAAGTTTTTCGCAGCAATATCTTGGCCTTTTGGTGAATACAAGAAGTTTAGATAAGCTTTCGCTAGGTTTTCGTTGCCATCTTTTTGAACATTCTTTTCTACAATTGCCACAGGTGGCTCAGCCAAAATTGAAAGCGAAGGCGTAATAATTTCAAATTTGCCAGGTTGTTCACGTACCGCCAGATAAGCTTCGTTTTCCCATGCCAATAACACATCGCCAATACCGCGCTCAGCAAAGGTTGTGGTCGCACCACGAGCACCTGAATCAAGCACTTTGGTCTGTTTGTAAATTTGGCGCACAAAATCGCGTGCTTTGGCATCTGAGCCATATTTATGTTTTGCCCATGCCCATGCCGCTAAGTAGTTCCAGCGTGCACCACCTGAGGTTTTTGGGTTTGGCGTAATAATTTCGACTCCGGGCTTGGTAATGTCGCTCCAGTCTTTAATACCTTTTGGGTTACCTTCACGGACTAGAAATACAATCGTTGAGGTATATGGTGTTGAGTTATTTGGAAATTTCTTTTGCCAGTCGGGTGGTAGTAGTTTTGCTTTATCGGCAATTTCATCGATATCGGCAGCCAAAGCAAGGGTAACCACATCGGCTTGTAAACCATCAATCACGGCACGTGCTTGTTTGCCAGAACCTCCGTGTGATTGTTTAAAGTTAATCTCTTGACCAGTACGTTGTTTCCAGTACGCACCGAACTCTTTATTGAAGTTTTCGTAGAGTTCACGTGTTGGGTCATAAGACACATTTAAAAAGTCTTTTGCTGCAAATGAAGAAACGGAGATTAATGCAGCCAGTACCCCAATTTTTAACTGTGCAAATCGCATATTCATATCCTAAAAATAGGTTAGTTCTAAATCTAAAAAGGAGAATACAATGAGTTACTATCCATAAAAAATAATAAAAAATGAATTTTATATGAATAAAAAAGAAATAAGAAAATGCATCATTTTTATGGTTCGGTTTTAAACTAAGCTGCCTAAAAATAGAGAAATTGCCTATGTGGTGCTTTAAAAATGCTCAACCCGTTGCGTCTGTTGCTTTACAGGATCGCGCATTTCAATATGGGGATGGGTGTTTTTCGACAGCACGCATTGTGAAAGGGCAGATTCAACTGGCCAATCGACATTATGAGCGCTTGAACTATGCCTGCCAGCAATTGGGATTAAATGTTGATTTAAAGCTGATTGAGCAAAGCCTCAAGCAACTGACTCATCAGGAGATAGTGCTTACCGGAACGCTGAAACTTTTGATCAGTCGGGGTGAAGGCCCACGAGGCTATAGCGTTCCAGATCATAATGCGGATCTGTATGTATTTTTCTATCCGCAAGCCTATAGTGACACCGCACCGCAGCATGTAGAAGTCGGTCTTTTGCCACGCCGTATCGGATTGACCATGCCAGATATGGTCGGCATCAAAACGCTCAATCGACTCGAACAAGTCTTGCTCAAGCAGCAGGCAGATCAATACGGCTGGGCAGAAGCATTGGTGGCAGATTTAAACGGGAATATTGTTGAAGGCGTAAGCAGTAACTGCTTTATTTACTTAAATAACGCATGGATTACGCCCGAACTTCGCTATAATGGCGTTCGCGGTTTAATGCGAACTGAAATTTTGGATCGGGCCCAACAGGCCGGTATCGATATTCTTGAACGTCAGATTCATCTCGATGAACTCGATCAGATTCAGGCGCTATTTTTTTGTAATACGCTTCATCCGATGACCATTGCCTCGCGGATGCATTCGCGATCTTTAAGTACCGAGGCATGTTTGACACTTTTCCACACTCTTAAACTGAATCAGATTGATTGATATGTCGAAGCAGCCCACAAAGCCGAAATCTAAAAACACATCGCAAAAACTGCCTTCTTCAGGGTGGAAAAAACATCGTTTCACATGGGTACTATTGATCATCTTAGTGGCCATGTTTTGGGTGCTATGGAGTAATTTGTTTCGTGCCTACCCAATCGAAGGTAAAAAACAAATGCTGTCGATTGCTCCCGGTGATACTTACACGCGATTTATCGACCGTCTGGGTCGTGATGAAAAAGTCAGCTTGCCAATCGTTTTGAAAATTTATCAAAAGTTTTTTATTCATGACAGTTTAAAAGCAGGCGTGTATGAAATTCAGCAGGGTATGAGTATTCGACAAGTTCTGGCAATGCTCTCAAACGCCGATAATGCGCAAATGAATCGTATTTTGGTGATTGAAGGTACCACTTTTAAGCAGTTGGTCGAGATTCTTAAAAAAGATCCTTTGGTTGAAAAAAGCGTGGTCAATTTACCGCAACAAGAAATGTTGAAGGCCCTGGATATTCCGTACGATCATCCTGAAGGACTATTTGCACCAAACACCTATTTTTTTGCCAAAGGTGAGTCGGATAAAAAAATCCTGACCGATTTGTATCGCTATCAAATGAAAACCTTAGATGAGGCGTGGCAAAAGCGAGCACCGGGTCTGCCGTATAAAAATAAATATGAGGCGTTGATTATGGCCTCGATTATTGAAAAAGAAACCAGTTTGGATTCAGAGCTACGTCAAGTTTCGGGCGTGTTTGTACGTCGTCAAAAATTGGGTATGCGATTGCAAACAGATCCGACTGTTATTTACGGTATGGGTGAGCGCTATACCGGCAATATTACCCGTCAGGATTTGCGTACACCCACTGCCTATAACACATATACCATGGCCGGATTACCCCCAACCCCAATTGCATTGCCAGGTAAAAAAGCCATTGAGGCTGCCATGCATCCAGACAATTCTGACAATATTTATTTTGTTGCTACTGGCAACGGCGGGCATAAATTTAGTGCGACTTTGCAGGAACACAATCAAGCGGTTCAACAGTATTTGTCCGTGTTAAGATCGAAAAATTAAGGTATTTGAATGTTTATTAGTTTTGAAGGCACGGAAGGTGTAGGAAAAACCACGCTAATTCGTAAGCTGTACGAATATTTTGAGGCAGCCGGTCAGCAGGTGGTACTTACCCGTGAACCGGGAGGGACACCGCTTGCAGAACAGATTCGCAGTTTACTGCTTGCTGTTAATCATAGCGAAAGTATGAGTTCAGACACTGAACTATTGCTAATGTACGCGGCGCGTGCGCAGCATATTCAAGAAGTCATTCAGCCTGCATTGAAACAGGGGAAACTGGTTCTGAGCGATCGTTTTACCGATGCCAGCTATGCTTATCAATGTGTTGGCCGTGGTTTAAGTAAAGACAAACTTTCGATTTTGAATCAAACCTTTGTCAATTGTATGCCTGAGCTGACCTTCTGGTTAGATGCACCGATTGAGCTGGGGATGTCGCGTGCGCGCGAGCGTGGAGAGCTGGATCGTTTTGAACAAGAAAAAATGACTTTTTTTAGTCGTGTTCGTGCAGGCTATGAAGAGTTGAGCCTGCAATATCCAGAACGCGTCAAGCGTCTGGATGCGACACAAGCGCCAGATCGAGTGTTTGAAGCTGCGCTTGAGCATTTAGAAGCACGAATCTGACTTTAGACACGTGCTAGGCCTTTATGCCAGATTGACGAGCGGTTGCTCCACTTCAAAATGAGGTGGAGTGAGCACCGTTTTTCGAAGTTCTGAGCCAAGCTCTGGATAGTCCAGTGTGTAATGTAAGCCGCGTGATTCTTTGCGCTGCATGGCACAGCGTACAATCATCTCGGACACCAATACCAAATTCCGTAGTTCAATCAAATTCTTGCTGACGCGGTAATCTTGATAATATTCGGTAATTTCACTTTTAAGCATTTCGATGCGATGCAGTGCACGCTGTAGACGCTTGGTTGTTCTGACAATCCCCACATAATTCCACATGATTGAACGTAGCTCATCCCAGTTTTGTAAAATCACCACATCTTCATCGGCATTGGTCACTTGTGAGTCGTCCCATGCAGGCACATCTGGAAAATCAAACGGTTGAGTAAATTTTCGCTCAATATCAGATGCTGCGCCCATCCCATAAACAAAGCATTCAAGCAGTGAATTACTGGCCATACGGTTTGCACCATGCAACCCGGTGTACGATGTTTCACCAATCGCATATAGCCCTTCAAGATCGGTCTGACTGTTTTCGTCGACCACCACACCCCCACAGGTATAATGTGCAGCCGGTACGACTGGAATCATGTCCGTGGTAATATCGATGCCCAGTTCCAGTAAGCGCGCATACAGGGTGGGAAAATGCTCCTGAATAAATGCTGCCGGCTTATGGGTAATGTCGAGCCAGACGTGACGAATACCGAGTCGTTTAATCTCAAAATCGATCGCACGCGCCACAACGTCGCGTGGCGCCAATTCTGCACGTGAATCAAATCGAAGCATAAAACGTTCACCATCGGGTAAACGTAGGTAGGCACCTTCACCGCGCATGGCTTCAGTAATCAGAAATGAGCGTGCTTGTGGATGATACAAACAGGTGGGATGAAACTGGTTGAATTCCATATTGGCAACCCTGCAACCTGCACGATAGGCCATCGCAATCCCGTCACCCGTTGCAATATCCGGATTAGACGTATACAGATAAGCCTTCATGGCGCCACCGCAAGCCAATGCGGTAAAAGGCGCCAAAAATGTATGGATTCGATCTGTTGCTTCTTCAAGTGCGTATAAACCTACTGCACGATTGGGTTGATCTGTGTGTCCAAGCTTATGCAGACTAATTACATCAATGGCGACGAAATTTTCAAAAATTGTGAGATTGGGTGCCTCTTGTGCCCGCTGCACTAATGTGGTCGAAATGGCCTTTCCGGTTGCATCGGCTGCATGAATAATACGACGCTGCGAGTGTCCACCTTCACGGGTCAGGTGAAGCTGTGCATCTTCATCGAGAGTAAACTCAACCCCTTGTTTTAATAAGAAATCAACGGATGGACGTCCGCCTTCCACGGTTTGCTTGACCGCATCTAATTCACACAGGTGCGCACCAGCAACCATAGTGTCGTCGATATGTTGTTGAATAGAGTCGGTTTTATCGAGTACAGCAGCTACGCCGCCTTGCGCATAAAATGTGCTGGCTTCAGTGAGAGAAGATTTGGCCAAAATCGCAATATTGAAATGGCTCGGAAGTGAAAGTGCGAGACTTAAGCCGGCTCCGCCACTGCCCACAATAATCACATCAAACTGATGCGTAGAATTTAAATTAGACATGTCCATCAGCTAATTTTAAAAAAGTCTGATAATAACAACGCTTTTTTGCAAAAAAGGCAAGACTTCGACCAGTTTGTGATGAATAAAAATTTCAATCATATTTCATTTTTGTAACGGAAAACTAAGGTCTTGTTTTGCCACCACTAATTAAACATATTATTACGAAATGTCTAAAAATCTTGTGATAAAAACAAAACGATTGAAGCGAATTGTGTAGGTGTAATTTGTGATGCGTAATGGTTATTTAAAAAAAGGATTGTATGCGGTGACGTTTACCGTGGCAGCTGCACAGGTAAATGCAGCAGCACCTGTGGACTTTTCCAATCTGGTCGAGCAAGTCAGTCCGGCGGTGGTCAGTGTCAGTGTCGTTAAGAAAATGACGCAAGAGGAGCTATTACAGCAGCAAGTTCCTGAAATCCTACGCCGTTTTTTTGGTAATCAAGTCATTATTCCACAGCAGCAGGCACCGCAAGAAAAAACGGGATACGGCAGTGCATTTTTTATCAGCAAGGATGGCTACTTGCTCACCAATCATCATGTGGTTGAGGATGCATCACGCATTACCATCACGTTAAATGATCGTCGTGAAATTGATGCCAAAGTGGTCGGAAGTGATGAACGTACCGATGTGGCTTTATTGAAAGTTGATGGTGCTAATTTTCCTGCATTAAAAATTGGTAATGTCGATCAGCTGAAAGTAGGACAGCCTGTTTTAGCAATTGGTTCGCCGTTTGGTTTTGATTATTCGGCATCTGCGGGGATTGTCAGTGCAAAATCACGCAATATGGTGGGCGAAACCTCAGTGCCCTTTATCCAGACCGATGTAGCATTAAATCCGGGCAACTCGGGCGGCCCATTATTTAATCAGCAAGGTGAGGTGGTCGGGGTCAATTCCCGAATTTTCAGCGGTACAGGCGGTTATATGGGGTTGTCGTTCTCCATTCCAATTGATGTGGCAATGGACGTTGCACAGCAATTAAAAACCAAGGGCAAAGTCACACGTTCGTATTTGGGTGTAATGCTACAAGATATTGACCGGAATCTTGCCGATGCTTACAACTTGCCAAAACCTGAGGGCTCGCTGATTAATCAGGTTACACCGGGTTCACCTGCGGCCAAGGTTGGTTTAAAGGCAGGGGACATTATTATGAAATATAATGGCAACCCGATTTCACGCACTTCTGAGCTACTGAATTATCTGAATCGAACCATGCCGAAACAGGTGATTCAATTGGAAATCCTTCGAGACGGTAAGCCAATGAATGTTTCGGCTACGCTCACCACAGCACCAGACGATACACCTGCAACTTCTGAAAAAGCGGCTGCACAAAACGGGCCGGTATTGGGTATGGCAATTCGTAACCTAACCACCGATGAACAAGCGCGTCTGGATATTTCGGGCGGTATTTTTGTGCAGGATGTGACCCGTGGCGGTTTGGCTTCGCGCTCAAACTTAATGCCTGGGGACGTGATTGTTCAAATCAATTCAACTCGAATTAACAATACCAGCGAGTTTGCCAGAGCGGTTGCTGCGCTTCCTAAAAATTCGGTTGCTCGCATTTCACTGATTCGTCAAGGGCAACGCGCCATGTTGGGTTTACGTATTAACTAATCGGCACAATGTTAAAACGTACTTAATTTGAAGCCAGAAGCATCTGCTTCTGGCTTTTTGTTGTTTTAAACGTGTTGTTATTATTATAAGTCCCATGCTTTTTCGGCACTGGTGATTTGCTGATAAACGTGTTGATGTTCGGCGTACTTTAAGGTGTGCCAGAGCTCGCAAAACTCTCGGCCTAGATCGTGCAGGCATACATCAATATGTTGTGTATTTGGATAGCGTTTCAGGTATTCTTCGACTTCCTGCAAAAACGCAGAGCTGTTATTTTTAGAATGTGCATTGGTCGGCGCTTCAAGGTCAATGGGCAATGAGCTCACTGAAAAGCGACTTGGAGTTTGCTTTGACATTGAAACGATCAGGCTACTCATGTTTTAAACTGATCTTTGTATCGTGCTCAAAAGCGTAGATCAAGCACAGCAAGATGTAACGTAAATTCTGCGTAACTTTTTCAATGACAATAACGGACAAAAGATGAGTGCAATTTTTGATTTGGCTCTGACGGTGAGCGCTGAACACATTGATCAACTGGGTCATGTGAACAATGTGGTCTATGTGCAGTGGATGCAAGATGTGGCCAGTAAGCATGTCAATGCACTGGGGCTTGGATTAAAACAGTATCAACAACTTAATCATGCCATGGTGGCGGTGGAGCATCATGTCCAGTATCGTAAGGCCGCGTTTGAAGGAGATGAACTGATTTTACGTACATGGTTAGATGCCCTCGATAGTTTGTATCTATCACGCCAGTATGTATTTTATCGCCCCAAAGATCAGACGGTCTTATTTGTAGCGAAAACCAAATGGGCCTGCATCGAGATGAGCTCAGGGCGACCAAAACGCATGTCTCCGACGTTTACTCAAGCGTATCAGCCTTTATCGAAGGACATTAATCCGATCGACTTTACGATGTGTTACGCAGTTCATCCGTCTACATAACTGCGCGATTGATTGATCTAATGGGATATCAGTGCATGTTAAAGAGATGTCATAGAACAGCGGTTTAAGCGTATGGGGGAGGCGTGGCTCAAGATGCAACGCGCTTAACCCATTTCGATTACTTTGTGAAATGCGCCGGATCGCACTATATTTTTGGTGTCTGGTTGCTTATACTGTGCAGCAATTCAGGACAGTCCTTTTTACACCTTGCATGCTATGTTCAGTATTGCGCTTTAAGGTGTACTTTTTTTCAGAGTAATCTATGGCATCGGCTAAAAAATCCGTTGATATCAAAAACATACGTAACTTCTCGATCATTGCGCACATTGATCACGGCAAATCGACACTTGCTGACCGTTTTATTCAAATGTGCGGTGGCTTGCAAGATCGTGAAATGCAGGCTCAGGTATTGGATTCAATGGAGCTTGAGCGGGAGCGTGGAATTACCATTAAAGCGGCATCGGTAACCTTATATTACACGCATCCGAATGGACAAGAATATCAACTCAACTTTATTGATACACCAGGACACGTCGACTTTTCATACGAAGTGTCACGTTCACTTGCAGCATGTGAAGGCGCACTTTTGGTGGTCGATGCAGCACAAGGTGTTGAGGCGCAATCTGTTGCCAACTGCTATACCGCAATTGAGCAAGGCTTAGAAGTTTTACCGATTCTCAACAAGATTGATTTGCCACAGGCCGAGCCAGAGCGCGTTATTCACGAAATTGAAGAAATTATTGGTATTGAAGCCACTGAAGCACCGACTTGTTCAGCGAAAACTGGTCTTGGGGTTGAAGGTGTGCTTGAGCGCTTGGTCGACGTCATTCCAGCACCAGAAGGCGATCGTGACGCGCCATTGCAAGCACTGATTATCGATTCATGGTTTGACAACTACTTAGGCGTGGTTTCCTTGGTACGTATCAAGCAAGGTCGTATCCGTAAGGGCGACAAAATGCTGGTTAAGTCGACCGGTCAAGTGCATCCAGTCACCTCTGTAGGTGTATTCAATCCAAAACATACCGAAACTGACATGCTCGAAGCAGGTGAAGTAGGCTTCGTGATTGCGGGGATTAAAGACATCTTTGGTGCGCCAGTGGGTGATACCATCACGCTGTCAGCAACGCCAGAAGTCAAAACTTTACCAGGGTTTAAAAAGGTTAAACCACAGGTGTATGCGGGATTATTTCCGATCGACTCAAGCGACTTTGAACCGTTCCGTGAAGCGTTGCAGAAACTTCAAATTAATGACTCGGCATTATTTTTCGAGCCTGAAAGTTCTGATGCGCTTGGGTTTGGTTTCCGCTGTGGTTTCTTGGGCATGCTGCACATGGAAATCGTACAAGAGCGACTTGAGCGTGAATACGATTTAGACCTGATCAGCTCTGCACCAACCGTAGTGTATGAAGCACTGACCAAAAAAGGCGATACGATTTATATCGACAGTCCGTCTAAAATGCCAGATGCCAGCACGGTAGAGGACCTCCGTGAACCGATTGCAGAATGTCATATTCTGGTGCCTCAAGAATATCTCGGTAACGTTATGACGCTATGTATTGAGCGCCGTGGTGTACAAAAAGATATGAAATTCTTGGGCAACCAAGTGTCGGTGACCTTCGAAATTCCAATGGCTGAAGTGGTCATGGACTTTTTTGACCGCTTAAAATCTTGCTCACGTGGTTTCGCGTCGCTCGATTACAACTTTGTCCGTTTTGAAAGTTCATCTCTGGTTAAGGTAGACGTGTTAATTAATAGTGAAAAGGTCGATGCATTGGCCATGATCTGTCACCGTCAGGATGCGCGTCACCGTGGTATTGCACTGGTTGAAAAAATGAAAGACTTGATTCCTCGTCAGATGTTTGATGTGGCAATTCAAGCGGCCATTGGTGCTCAAATTATTGCGCGCTCAACCGTAAAAGCCATGCGTAAGAATGTATTGGCGAAGTGTTATGGTGGTGACGTTTCGCGTAAGAAGAAATTGCTTGCGAAACAAAAAGAAGGTAAGAAACGTATGAAGCAGGTGGGAAGTGTTGAAATCCCACAAGAAGCGTTTCTAGCTGTATTAAAAGTAGAGAGATAGCCTTTAGGACTCGCCCATGGATTTTGATTTTAATTTAATTCTCGTTCCTGTCACGCTCATTTTTTTCTTGGTGTGGCTTCTCGACAAGTTAGTGTTTAAGCAACGTGTAACCAAAGGACGGGGAAGCGAAAATTTTATCATTACATGGGCGTATGACTTCTGGCCAGTGCTGGCCGTGGTTTTAGTACTTCGCTCGTTTATTATTGAACCATTTAATATTCCGTCTGATTCAATGGTGCCTACCCTTGAAACTGGCGACTTTATTCTGGTCAATAAATACGACTATGGTGTTCGCCTTCCGATTGTAAACACCAAAATTATTGATGTAGGCGAGCCAAAACGCGGTGATGTGATTGTATTTCGTTATCCACCACAACCGACCATCAGCTACATCAAGCGCGTGGTTGGCTTGCCGGGCGATCATATTGTCTACGACCATGGTCAGTTAAGCATTAATGGTCAGAAAGTACCTAAAGTTGTGACTCAGTTTAGTCGTGAAAAAGACAATTTAGACACTCCAACCTCGATTTATCATAAAGAGACCTTGGGTGAGCATACCTTTACCATGCGTGAGCTTGAAGGGGTCAACATTGCACGCCAAGCGCCGTTTATCAATTACATCGACAACGGTAAATATGCCGCTGAAGACGGAATGTACTGGGAAGTTACGGTACCAAAAGGTCATTACTTTGCCATGGGCGATAACCGTGATCAGAGTGCAGATAGTCGCTTTTGGGGATTTGTACCTGAAGAGAATCTGACTGGGCGTGCATTCTATATTTGGATGCATAAAGAACCTGGCTTTAAGATTCCATCCTTCAACCGAAATGGTACAATTGACTAAAATTAGAAATTAGGACAACAACAAATGCGCAAGTCTCAATGGGGTGCTTCGTATTTAGGTGTTTTTTTGGGGATTATTGTCTTTGCTTTAGTACTTAAAGCAGCAGTGGCAGTTGCTCCGGCTTATTGGGATGATCGAATCATCAATAACCAGATCGACGCCTTAATGCGTGAATCTCCTCGCAATATCGCGGTCGATAAATTTGTGACCCAGATGAATCAGCGTTTAGACATGAACAGTGTACGTGACGTTCGATTTAACGAGATTGCAAAGGTAACGAACAAAGGTGGTTTACGCGTTAGCAAACAATATGAAGTAAGAAGACCGTTCTTGTTTAATATTGATTTAGTTATAAAATTTGAGAAAAATTTTGAACAAAACGCAGTCCAAGCTCAGTGATCCAAGATTACAGAGTCGGATCGGATACGAGTTTAAGCAGTTGGAATTACTTCAGCTTGCACTCACGCATCGATCTGTTAGTCACAAGTACAACTACGAGCGCCTTGAATTTTTGGGCGACTCGCTGTTGGGTATGATCATTGCCAATTATTTGTATCAGACTTATCCGCATGAAAATGAAGGTCGCTTAACGCGCATGCGTGCGACCTTGGTGCGTCAAGAAGCGCTTGGTAAAATCGCAAATGATTTGAAACTGAGTCGCTGTTTAATTTTAAGCACAGGTGAATTAAAATCGGGTGGGCATCATCGCGAATCAATTCTGGCCGATACGGTCGAAGCGATTATCGGTGCAATTTATGTCGATAGCGCCGATTTAAATTTGTTAAACAAAATTGTTTTAAACTGGTATGTACCCTATCTGGATCATATCGAACCGACAGATCAGTTAAAAGATCCGAAGTCGCGTTTACAAGAGTATTTACAAGCACGTAAAAAACCTCTCCCTGTTTACGAGGTTGTGGATATTCAAGGGGATGCCCCTCACCAGCACTTTAAAGTAGAATGTGTGGTAGCCGGGCTACCAAATGTTTTAGGTGAGGGCTCGAGCCGCCGTTTTGCTGAGCAAGCAGCTGCGGCAGAAATTTTAAAGTTATTGGAGCAGTAATTTGCATGTCGATGCATTCTGATCAAATCAATCCAGATTCACATGATAATGATGAAAATCAATCCCCAAATCTGATTGATCAATTTTTTAGTTCCGCCGGTGTCGAGATACCTTCCGACTTCCGTAGCGGCTTTGTTGCAATTGTTGGGCGTCCAAATGTGGGTAAATCCACATTAATGAACCATTTGTTGGGTCAAAAACTTTCGATTACTTCACGTAAACCGCAAACCACACGTCATAAAATTGTGGGAATCGACTCACGCGAGAAATCTCAAGCGGTATATGTCGATACACCGGGTATGCATAAAAAAGAAGTGCGTGCGATCAACAAGATGATGAATCGTGCAGCGCACTCTGCACTGCGTGACGTGAACTTGGTGCTATTTGTGGTCGATGGTCACAAATGGACTCAAAATGACGATCTTGTGCTTGAAAAGCTCAAAAACGCAGATATGCCGGTCATTATGGTGATCAACAAAATTGATACCGTAGAAGAAAAACGCAGCTTGCTGCCTCTCATTCAAGAGCGCGCAAAGCTCATGAACTTTGCAGAAATTATTCCTGTTTCTGCGCTTCGTGGTGCAAATCTAGATCACTTGCGTGACATCATTGAAAAATACCTGCCGTTTCAACCGCCATTGTATTCTTTCGATCAAGTGACCGACCGTTCAGAGCGTTTCTTGGCCAGCGAAATTATTCGCGAAAAAATCATGCGTCAGCTTGGTGAAGAATTGCCATACGATTTGACGGTGCAGATTGAATCATTTAAAACTGAAGAACCGGCGATAAGTGAAAAGACTGGCCGTATGAAGCCTGCTTGTACCTATATCGATGCGACCATTTTTGTTGAGCGTGCTGGACAAAAAGCCATTGTGATTGGTGACAAAGGCGCTAAACTCAAACGGATTGGTATGGAAGCACGTACAGACATGGAAAAAATGTTTGAACAAAAAATCATGCTCACGCTTTGGGTGAAAGTCAAAGGTGGCTGGTCTGATGATGAGCGTGCGCTGAAAAGCTTGGGCTATAGTGATATTTAAACAAGAGTAATGTCGATGACAGTCATGATTCGCTGTGTTGTTCTGCTGGGTTGCGTGTTGATGCTTCAAGGCTGTATTACCAAGATTGTGACTGTTCCTGTCAAGGTGGCCTACAAAACCACCAAAGGGGTGGTTAAAGGTACTGCTGCGGTGGTGGGTGCCGTGATTCCCGATGGGGATGACGATAAAGACTCAGCCAAGAAGGATTAGTTTGCGTTTTTATGCGAAACCAAGTCCTTCATGGTTATCTGATTCATCACCGGCGTTATCGTGAAAAAAGTCATATCGTGCATTTGTTTAGCGAAGAATACGGTCGTATCGATGGTATTCTTCGGCAAAATCCTCCTCCGCAGTATCAGCCTCTTACCTTGCAAGCCACAGGCAAAGGTGACTTAAAAAATTTTACCAAGCTCGAAATTTTAAACTTTCCAGTTTTCTTTCAGGGCGATGCATTTTTTGCCGGATTTTATCTCAACGAAGTTTTACTGCGTTTATGCCCGCTAGAAGAGCCTATGCCAGAAACTTTCCGGCACTATCAGCACACATTGCTGCAATTACAACATTTGCATCAACAACAGGCACCGAGTCATTACCTGAAACAGATTTTACGGCAGTTTGAGCATGTGTTATTGCAAGAGCTGGGCTATGCCATCGATTTTGAAATCGATGCCAACCAGCAACCGATTAATCCGTTAGCGCACTATCAGTTTCAGTCTACAGAAGGCTTTATGCCTGTTTTACAGCACACCCAGTCGACCTTGTCTGGGCAATTGATTGGCTGCATGCAGAATTATCAAATCGGGAACGAATTTTCTCCCGACCAATTACAATTATTAGGTAAACTATACCGTCAGATGATTACGTCCCTTTTGGGAGACCGACCATTAAAAAGTCGCCAATTGTGGATTCAAAATACTCAATCTCGTTCATAAATAGGATGTTTGTATGGCTGCTTTGCTTGGCGTCAATATCGATCATGTCGCAACTTTGAGACAGGCCAGAGGAACCGTTTATCCAGATCCTGTACAGGCTGCACTGGTGTGTGAGCAAGCAGGTGCCGAGGGCATTACACTGCATTTGCGTGAAGACCGCCGTCATATTCAAGATGACGATGTACGTCGTATGCGTCCAGTGCTTAAAACACGTATGAACCTCGAGCTTGCAGTGACAGATGAAATGATTGCATTTGCCAAGGAAATTCAACCTCAACATGTTTGCTTTGTTCCAGAGCGACGTCAGGAAGTCACCACTGAAGGTGGGCTCGATGTTCTGGGGAATTTTGAAAAAGTGAAAGCAGCGACAGCTGAATTAACTGCCATAGGGTGTGATGTGTCGTTATTTATCGATGCCGATGTTGCCCAGATTGATGCTGCCATTGCCTGTGGTGCGCCGACGATTGAACTGCATACAGGCGCCTATGCCGATGCCGCCAGTGAGCAACAACAGCGTGCCGAGCTTGAGCGGATTGTACGTGGCGCTGAATATGCCGAAAGCAAAGGGCTGGTAGTAAATGCAGGGCATGGCCTGAATTTAGAGAACATTACTCCGATCGCTGCGATCCCGCAGATTCATGAATTGAATATTGGTCATTCGATTATTGCAGATAGTGTCTTTGTTGGACTTGAGCAAGCTGTAAAGCAAATGAAGGCTGCGATTCAAGCGGCAGGATAAGTGAGTCAAGATGTCAAGTCCAAACTATGATGAACTGATGCAACCTGTAATTGAATTCTTGGGGTGTCAAACACCTCAAGCATGGTTGAACGAAGCGCTCAATAATCTTGAATTATTAATGCAAGATCACGCCAATTGTGAAAAAAAAGCAGCAGGAACAGCCATGAATTTGATGTTCCGCTACAGTTTTTTTACCGATTTACAGGTGAAGCTGGCGCAACTGGTGCGTGAAGAAATGTTGCACTACGAGCAAGTGCTCGAGTTGATGAAAAAACGTGGGCAGGAATGGAAGGCGGTCAGTGCAGGGCGCTATGCGGGTGAACTTCGCAAACAAATTAGAACCTATGAGCCAGAAGCACTCATTGATGTTTTAATCATTGGTGCTTTTGTTGAAGCGCGTTCGTGTGAGCGTTTTCATGCCTTGGCACCGCATGTCGATGACGAATTAGGGCGTTACTACCGATATCTACTCAAATCTGAATCTCGGCATTTTGAGGACTATCTGGCACTGGCTTTAGAGGTTGCACAAACGGCTAAAATGAAGAACCCTGAAGAGGATATTCAGCAGCGCATTGTGCAAATTCGTGAAGTAGAAAAAAACCTCATTCTCTCAGCAGATAAAGTGTTTCGTTTTCATAGTGGCGTACCAGAAGCACAGGCTGCTTAAAATAAAAAACCTCTTTGCATAAGAGGTTTTTTTATAGCAATTTTTAGGCAAAAAAAAGCCCGCTTTAATACTGCGGGCTTTTTGATATTTGGCTCTCCCACCTGGGCTCGAACCAGGGACCTGCGGATTAACAGTCCGTCGCTCTACCGACTGAGCTATGGGAGAATCTGAATGCGATTATAAGGAGATTTTGACAGGGGTCAAGCCAAATTTGTCATCTTTGTTTCATTTTTAGTGTGTATGTTTCTTATTTGAGCAAACTGGCTCAAATGATCAATTTTGCTTGCACGGCACGAAAATCACTGTTATGTTTTATATAAGAGAACGTTCAGATGGTCATCTGAACAGTGTGGATTTAACCAACTTGCCAGCACTAAATGGCTAAACCGGAGGGCTATATCATGCCGACTCTTCAAATTGAACAAATCTTTTCTGATTTCGCTTTCTATCAAAAAAACTATCTCGACATTATTCGCGATCCTCAGCAGTATTATCAAAATGTCACCGACGCGCACATTCATTTTGCCGTTTTTAGTCAAGAAAAAATCTATTTAGGCGATTTATTGCAACTCTGGTTTGGCGATAAATGGACTGAGCATCAGGTTAAATTGCTTCATGATTCAGCGGATCACTTGTGGGAACGTGCGTCTGAAAGCTGGGATAACTCATTATTTTTGTTTTCCATTAAGCGTAGCGGTTTATTTTCTCCTGCTTATGCCTATGCATGGAGCACACAAGATCAGCAGGTAAAGCAGATCGAGATTGATCATACCTTTCCGTATTATTGTCATTATTTAACACTATCACGCCCTAAGCGTTATAGCTAAGCAAAATGCTGTATAAAGCTATATGATGAGCGGGATGCAGTGTATTTAAACGTATAAATATCTGTGCAAAAATAAAAATATAAAAAGTGAAAAATAATGAACGATTCAGCCATAAAAAAAGCCTATCCGAAGACAGGCTTTTTTTATAAATCGGGAGCTTAACAGTTAAGCTGTTTTTTCAGCTTGAATTGAAGCAATGGCAGCATCGATACCGTCAATGGATTCTGCCGCTTTTTTAATACGGGCTAATGCATCAACCAATACTTCATCTGCGGTAGCGTATGAGATACGCATAAAGCCACCAAGACCGAATGCATCACCAGGTACAACTGCAACACCAGTTTCTTCTAATAACCACTCAGAAAACTCGGTGCACGATTTGAGGCCTTTGGCACGAATCAATGGGCGAATGTTGGCATAGGCATAAAATGCACCATCCGCAGGCAAGCAAGAAATACCATGAATGGCATTTAGGCCGTTTACAACCAAATCATGACGACGTTTAAACGCCTCAATCATTGGCTTTAATACATCTTGAGGGCCATTTAGTGCTGCTTCTGCCGCAACTTGTGAAATTGAGGTTGGGTTAGAAGTCGATTGCGACTGAATCTTCTTCATTGCGCCAATGATTTTTGCAGGACCCGCTGCATAGCCAATGCGCCAGCCAGTCATGGCATACGCTTTTGAAACACCATTTAATACAATGGTACGGTCGTATAAATCGGGTGCCACAGTCGCGATGTTGTAAAATTCATCTTCCCAACGAATCGGTTCATACATATCGTCAGATGCAATATATACCTGTGGGTGCTTACGAAGTACATCGGCAAGTGCTTCAAGCTCTGCTTTGGTGTAAATCATGCCTGTCGGATTGGATGGGCTGTTCAATACCAATAAGCGTGTATTTGGAGTAATGGCTGCTTCAAGCTGCTCTGGGGTAATTTTAAAGCGTTGCTCTTCACCGCATTTCACGATGACTGGCGTACCTTCGGCAATAATCACCATATCTGGGTAGCTCACCCAAAATGGTGCTGGGATGATTACTTCATCGCCTTTATTAAGCAACGCAAGTGCCAAATTGAAGAACGATTGTTTGCCACCACATGAAACCAAAATCTGGTTTGCTTGATAATCTAGATTATTGTCACGCTTGAATTTTGCAATAATTGCTTTTTTTAAGCCTGGCGTACCATCTACTGCGGTATATTTGGTGAAGCCATTGTGAATTGCTTCAATCGCAGCATCTTTGATGTGTTGCGGGGTATCGAAATCTGGTTCACCTGCACCTAAACCAATCACGTTTTTTCCTGCAGCTTTGAGTTCTGCTGCTTTGTTCGTAACGGCCAAAGTAGGGGACGGCTTGATGGCATTTACACGATCAGACAGACGTACGTCCACGGCAATATTCCTTCTTGTGGGATAAAAAATAAAAGCACACTATCTTAGCCCAAAAACCTCAGTTCGTGTTTTATTATCAAAACAAAAATAAAAAAACATTCAGAGACACTTGTAAATTCAGCTTGATCATCATCATTTACGATTTTTAAAAGCATCCTGAAGCAAAATCATTTAATATATGCGTTGTTCAAGAAAACTTGAGTACAGAACATGAGTCAAGCCAAGCCAAAAGCCAAAAAAGCTTTGGTTAAATTACCTTTTCCAATTGCAAATCCAGCAGATCAAAACGAAGAGGATGTCGCACACAATTACGTGCGTCCGAAACCTGAGCAGTATGCAGACCGCACCTGGATGCCACCGCGCGGAACACGTCGTTCGATGGGAAAACGCTAAGCAGCGTCATCAAACAATTAAAAAGCCCCTGCAACATCGTAGGGGCTTTTTTGTATGAGATAAAATGGTTTAAACGCGATCATGATGCATTTTTTTGTTTGTATACATCTCGGCATCCGCGCGCTTTAACATGCTTTCCATCGTTTCATGTTCGCGTGTTGTGGCATATCCCATAGAAATACTGATCGGCTGGCTCGAATAAAACTGATTATCCAATGTGAGTAGGGCATCAATGGTTTGTAGCATCACGCTGACCGCCATTTCGTCTGCTCCATGCATTAAAATTACAAATTCATCGCCGCCAATTCTAGACGCCGTATATGGAGTTTGCTGAATCGATTGCGTTAAGATCTGACCCACACGCCTGAGTACATCATCTCCCGCATCATGACCATGATAATCATTGATAGCTTTAAGCCCGTTCATGTCTAAAAAAATACATGAGATAGGGCGCACCATACTTCGTTCTAAGCGATGAATTTCTTCGCTATAAAACGAGCGGTTATGAAGTTTGGTCAGCACATCGTGTTTACCTAAATACTCAAGGTAATTCTCTGCCTTTTTGCGTGCTGTAATATCGGTTAAGGCGACCTGCACAATGCCCCAGTTGTGCTCATAACCCGGAAACACGGTAAATTGCAGCAATACATTGCGAATACTGCCATCAAGTGCATAATTAATTGCTTCACGCTGATGATGGATATTACCTTTCCATAGCTCGATAAGCTGTTCACGAAAGGTGCTAAGCATTTCTTTTGCAAATATTTTATGCGTATTTTTAAGCAGTGTTGCTTTATCGGGTGCTTGAAATAAATCGAGGGTCGCTTGATTGACATCTAAAATCAGGATGTCTTCCACACATTGATTGACAAACTCGGGATGGACATCAATAAAGGTTCTAAAGTCATCTATTCCCAGCTGTCTGAGCTGATCAAGCCGGAATTTGACACGACTAAAATCTTCAACCCATAACGAGGCCGGTGAATAGTGAAAACGAGATTCGGCCAGTCGACGATTTTTTCTTCTAAGCGGCGTGCATGGTGAACTTGGGTGACATCTTCAGTGGTGACCAGTACACGCGCAAATGAATCTTCATAGCCCGGTAAAATGGTACCGTGCAATTGTATATCTAAGCGCCGACCACTGAGCGTGTAGTTGACGGCCATACTTGAAAATAGCGTTTTACCTTCCCATAAATCGACCAATTCATTCAAATGTGAATCGAGCATGTCTTGCTGAAAAATAACCGCCAGATTGTCGCAAAGCTGCTCAAATGATGCTGCTTCAAAAAGTTGTAAGGTTTTTTGATTGACGCGAATCAGCTTGATTTTATGTGCGCATTGTCGAACACGTTCGAGATCTTCACGAAGAAAAGTTCGTAAATCTTGGATTCCTTGATCACGCCACTCATCAAACTGAATTTTGATCCCGCTGTAATCTTCGAGCCACATTGGAATAGGTGCAAGATCAAAAATTGAAGAATCTAGCGTAGGCATGGTGGCTCAACTTTCAAGGGCTATTTTTTCAGCAGTATAATCATAAGCCTTGTGTTTTTAAACAAAAAATAAGGCTGGCTAAAAAAATCATCCAGTTAGGTCATCTTTTTTTTTACTGCTTAAAATGACCTTTAAGTGGTTTCGCTGATGGCTTGGCCTCGGTTTGCCGGATGAACAATTTCGATTTCGTTACGCCAGAGTTTGACGAAATCCTGTTCATCAATGTCATATAGTTCCATCAATGCAACAATCACGCTGACAAAAATCATGGCGCCTTCGGTATTGCCATGAAAATTAAAGATTTTACCGTTTAATTTTCCAAGAATGTCTTTTAGCTCGTGTTCACGACCACGTCCGTAACGATCTCGTGGATATAAATCTTCATTTAAGACAATTAATGCAATGGCTTTCTCGGTATCACTCAATGATGTTTTTTGTAGTGCATCTTCGAAGAATTCACTGCCATGATCGAAGTAAAAAATCACCTCATCGGTAATAAATGCTTGCACCATACGCGAGGTGAGATTTGGGAACAGTGAAACCGCGTTCTCTTCGATATACGGTTTAAATGATTCTGGAAAGATAATATTGCTGCTCATACCACGAAATAGTGGCGCGATTTCCGATACTTTGTAGCCTGCTATCCCGCAGCCGAGTGCCGTTAAAAAATACGTCATTTTGCTGTGATTTTGAGCATAAATTTTAAAATCATGGATATAGTGCGCAATCTGTGAAAGCGGCATTTGTTGTTGGTGTTCATTTAAGGTAGGAATCGCGAAGCTTTGGCCCGCCCAGCCACGTCCTACACCTTTTACAGCACCAAAATGCTGTGCGGCTATACGTGCAGCGCCATGCGTATGTTGCCCAGCCATGTTGCTACCAAATACAAACACGGTATTTTCTGGTAGCTCAGTCACAATTGTTTCGTCGTGGTATTGAAAGCTCATCATGATCTTATTCTTGCTGTAATAAGTTCATGGTGCAATTGATTCAGTCACAAATCAAGCAAAAAATAGTGCGCTTTTTTATTTTACAGGGCGTAGTAGCGTGTCATGATTTTGAGAGAAACAGATCAAGAATAGCAAGATTATTTTTTCATGACATAAAATTCACACGCATTTTTTTATGCTGAATCTGTAGAAAATCATTATAAAGAGAAGATCATGAGCATACTTGTCGCAGGCGCCTCTACAGGCATTGGAAATGCATTGGTTGCAGCGCTAAGAGCGCGTTCAGACGAACCAGTTTACACCATTAGCCGTTCGGATTTGGGGCAGCACAATTTACAGATCGACTTATCCGATGCCTCGAATATTCCGGCAGTACAGACTTTTCTTGCTTCAATTCTACCTACCCGAGTTTTTTGCTGTGCAGGTATGTTGCACGATGACACCCATATGCCAGAAAAAATGCTCAGCCAGATTCAGGATGACTGGGTCTTTGAATCTTTTTCAAAAAATGTGCTCACGCATATACATCTTGCACAAGCCTTGGCTCCTGTCTTAACCAAAACCTCTTCACTCAAATGGCTGTCTTTATCGGCTAAGGTGGGCAGTCTGGATGACAATGCATTGGGTGGCTGGTACAGCTATCGCATGAGCAAAACCGCTTTGAATATGTTTATTAAAAACCTGAGCATTGAGTGGGGGCGTAAATCGCCTGAAATTTATGTGGCGAGCTTACACCCGGGAACCACGGATTCTGAGCTGTCTAAACCTTTTCATAAAAATATTTCACCAGATCGATTGTACAGTGCAGAGCAGACTGCTACGCGTTTGATCGATGTTATGGATCATTTTGGTCAGGCACAGCAGGGCAAATTATTAAATTGGGACGGCACTGTAATTGCCTACTAACGACCAGTCATCGGGCTTGAAAAGTTTCAGTTTGCCCTAATAGTTTGTATGACCCCTTATTTTTGAGCGTGCCAGTGAACGACAACCAGCCTTTTGATTTAGTGACAAGTTTCCAACCTGCAGGTGATCAGCCTCAAGCGATTGAAAAGTTGGTCAATGGCATTGAGCGCGGCTATCGTAACCAGCTATTACTTGGGGTTACGGGTTCGGGTAAAACCTACACCATGGCCAATGTGATCGCGCAAACGCAGCGTCCGACTATCATTATGGCTCACAATAAAACGCTGGCTGCTCAGCTTTATGGTGAATTCAAGGCCTTTTTCCCGAATAATTCGGTTGAATACTTTGTAAGTTACTACGATTACTATCAGCCAGAAGCATATGTGCCTTCGTCGGATACTTTTATTGAAAAAGATGCCGCGATTAACGACCACATCGACCAGATGCGTTTGTCGGCTACGCGTGCACTTTTAGAGCGACGCGACGCGATTATTGTGGCCTCGGTTTCGGCCATTTATGGTTTGGGTGACCCTGAAGCGTATATGAAAATGCTCTTGCATGTGGTGCAAGGCGATCGTGTCAATCGTGACGATTTGATTCGCCGTCTGGTCGAGATGCAATATACCCGGAATGAGCTGGAATTTTTACGAGGTACTTACCGTATTCGCGGTGAAATTCTGGATGTGTTTCCTGCCGAATCCGATCAGTTCGCGATTCGCATCGAGCTGTTTGATGATGAAGTCGATTCAATTCGCTGGTTTGATCCACTCACAGGTAAAATGCAGCGTAAAGTACCCCGCGTGACAATTTATCCAAAAAGCCATTATGTTACGCCTAAAGATAATCTCACCCGCGCGATCGGCACGATCAAAGATGAACTGAAAGAACAACTGAAATTCTTTAAAGACCATGACAAGTTGCTTGAAGCACAGCGTATTGATCAGCGTACTCGCTATGATTTGGAAATGATGCAGCAGCTTGGATACACCAATGGTATTGAAAACTACTCACGACATCTTTCTGGGCGCCCGGCAGGCGAAGCACCGCCAACATTGTTTGATTATATTCCAGACGATGCCTTGCTGATTATTGATGAGTCACATGTGACCGTGCCGCAAATTGGCGCCATGTACAAAGGTGACCGCTCTCGTAAGGAAAATCTGGTGAATTACGGTTTTCGTTTGCCAAGTGCACTGGATAACCGACCGATGAAATTTGAAGAATGGGAGCGAATTGTTCCGTCGACAATTTTTGTCAGCGCGACACCAGCCAAGTACGAGCTAGAAAAGTCTGAGCAGATTGTGGAGCAGGTGGTGCGCCCAACTGGTTTGATTGACCCGGAAATCGAAATTCGACCAGTACTCACACAGGTCGATGACGTACTTTCCGAAATCAACCTGCGTAAAGAGATTGATGAGCGCGTATTAATCACCACGCTGACCAAACGTATGGCAGAGGATCTCACGTCTTACTTAAAAGAATATGGCATCAAGGTGGCCTATCTGCATTCAGACATTGATACCGTAGAGCGGGTGAAAATTATTCATGAGCTGCGTACCGGTGTATATGATGTGCTGGTGGGTATTAACTTGCTGCGTGAAGGGCTCGATATGCCTGAGGTGTCTTTGGTCGCAATTTTAGACGCAGATAAAGAAGGCTTCTTACGCTCTGAACGTTCTTTAATTCAGACCATTGGGCGTGCAGCGCGAAATATCAAAGGTAAAGCCATCTTATATGCCGACAAGATGACGGATTCAATGCAAAAAGCCATTGATGAAACTGACCGTCGTCGTACCAAGCAAATTGAGTTTAATGAACAGCATGGCATTACACCACGTAGTGCGGTGCGTCAGAAAATCAAAGAGATTGATACAGGCGAAGTCTTTAATGAAGATGAGATAGAGCTGTCTGAATCTGCTCAGGCAAAAGCACTGAGTGCAGATGAGCGACATATCTTGGCAGATCCTAAACTATTAGCGAAACATCTGGCCAAGCTTGAAAAAGAAATGCTCAAGGCTTCTAAAGAGTTGCAGTTTGAGCAAGCCGCTCGTATCCGTGATGAAATCTTGCGACTTAAAGCGCAAATGATCCAGTAATACCAATGAATGTAGAGCTAAGTGCTACATATCTCTACATTAATTTCAAAAAAAAGCGCTACTCTAATGAACAATCCGTTGCAAACTATCATGATGAGCTAATATTTGAGGGAACTTGAATGCCATTGTATAAAAATATCCCACAAGGGAGCTGGCGTTTAGCAAAGATTGCATTGGGTGGCGCCGTATTGACAGGATTAGCGGTTGCAACCATGGCTTACGCACATAATAAACCGCTCGCGCCCGTGGAGCGCGTGGAATTAGATAAGTACTTAGGGGTTTGGTACGAAGTGGTTCGTAAGCCCATGTATTTTGAAAATAAATGCGTCAAAAATATTACCGCCACCTATACTTTAAATGAAAACGGCAATATTACAGTCGATAATCAATGTATGGGCAGTGATGGTCAGCGTCATCAGTCGCTTGGCGAGGCCTTTGTGGTCAATCCGCCGTATAACTCCAAATTGAAAGTAAGTTTTTTACCAGAAATAGTGCGCTGGGTGCCTGTTGCACGTGGCGACTACTGGGTTTTAAAACTGGACGAACACTATCAAACCGTTTTGGTGGGTGAGCCATCTCGCAAATATATGTGGATTTTATCGCGCACGCCTCATCCCTCAGAAGATGTCGTAAATGACTATCTGGCCTACGCGAAAAGCTTGGGTTATGAACTCAATGACATTATTCGGCCACAGCATACGGCCCAATAAGCGTTATTATAGATGAAAAGAAAAACCATGCTTAGCATGGTTTTTCTTTTATTAGGTGTTTAAATTCAGTATTGTACAACGTCTTTTTGATTATTTGGTCAAGTGGGGGAGATATGCTTCAGGGGATTGCGCTGTCGGTTTTGGCATCGGTTACGTTTGGGGTGTTGTACTTTTATAGCCAGCTTTTGACCGGAATAAACGCAGAGCAAACTTTTGGTTGGCGCATGATTTCAACCTTGCCGTTTTTAACCTTATTTATGTGGTTAATCGGTGATTTACATTACATTAAACAGATTTATGAAAAAATAAAACAACGACCCGTTTTTCTACTGTATCTCTTGCTTTCATCTCTTTTAGTGTCGATTCAGCTTTGGCTATTTATGTGGGGGCCAATGAATGGTCGGGGATTGCAGGTATCGCTCGGTTATTTTTTATTGCCCTTGGTTTTAGTGCTGGTGGGCAGTCTTTTTTACAAGGAAAAACTCTCTAAGTTTCAGCAAGCAGCAGTTGCTCTCGCGATACTCGGCGTTGCACATGAAATTTGGCAACAAGGCACCATCGCATGGGAAACCTTATTGGTCGCCTTTGGTTATGCTGCGTATTTCTTTTTACGACGCAAACTTAAAACCGATCATTTAGGTGGTTTCTGGTGGGATATCGTCCTCAGCTTACCGGTTGCATTTTATTATGTGTCGTATTTGGGCACCGTACCTAATGGATGGAGCATATTAAATTTACTTTTGGTGGTGACTGGGCTTGGGGTATTCAGTGCCATTGGACTTGGAAGTTATATTTTGGCGAGCCGCTTTTTACCCATGGTATTGTTTGGATTGCTTAGCTATTTAGAGCCAATTTTACTCGCGCTTGCTTCGCTCATGATTGGAGAAACAATCAACCCAGAAGACTGGTGGACTTATATCCCAATTTGGGTGGCTGTGCTGTTATTGGTGGTAGAAGGTGCATTGCATTTATGGCGACAGCAACGCAACACGCGTATGTTGAAACGTAATGTCGCTCAATATGAAAAGAGGCAAGAGGAAAATTGAACACGAAATGAAGCTTTTAATGAATAATGCTTGTTTTCTAAGCATATTTTGGCGTTTAATAATTTCGTCACGAAATATTATAAATAAATTTTAAAAAATATTTTTAATCATTTTATAAATTTATAGTAATTATATGAAAAAATATAGGTGTAAGCGCTGGCGCCCGATTTAATCTTGGCGCCTTTTGATTTACAATTATCGCGTTTTGAAATTCACGCCTAGATAACATTAATTAGAGGACGTATCTGTGAGCAAAGAGACTATCATCGCACTGCATGCTGAACATCAAGGACGTTGGACAAATCGCGAAGAAATCGCGGAACATATGATCGCTTTGATTGGCAAGTTGTATCGCGAAAAAAATATCGTTGTTTCTGTTTATGGCCGTTCTTTAATTAACCGTTCTGTCATCCAGATCTTGAAATCGCATCGTCGTACACGTGTTGTCGATGTCGAGCTTTCTGTTGTTAATACTTTCCCAATTTTGGAAGCCTTGGCAAAACTTGACAATATTGGTTCTGCCGAAGTGGATATTGGTAAGCTGGCAGTGGCCTACAAACAGCAGGGCGGCGATGTCGACGCTTTTGTTGCGCAAGCTGTTGAATCAATCAAAGGCAATGCAGCCTCTGAAGAGCCAAAAGATGTCGTTCTCTACGGTTTTGGTCGTATCGGTCGTATTTTGGCGCGTTTGATTATCAGCCAATCTGGTTTGGGTCGCGGTTTAAGCTTAAAAGCCATTGTGGTTCGTAAATCATCTGATGGCGACTTGGCAAAACGTGCATCTTTGCTACGTCGTGATTCAATTCACGGTTCATTCGACGGTACGATTTCAATTGATGAAGAAAACGAAGCAATTATTGCAAACGGTAAGTTCATCAAAGTGATTTATGCATCGAGTCCAGCAGAAGTAGACTACACTGCTTATGGTATCGACAATGCGCTTTTGATCGACAACACTGGTAAATGGCGTGATCTTGATGGGTTGAGCCAACATTTGAAGTGCTCAGGTGTTGCACGTGTAGTATTGACTGCACCAGGCAAAGGCGACATGAAAAATGTGGTATTTGGTGTAAACCAAGCCGACATTTTAGATGAAGATAAAATCATTTCTGCTGCAAGCTGTACAACGAATGCCATTACTGGTGTACTTAAAGTAATCGATGATAAATACAAGATTTTAAATGGTCACGTGGAAACTGTTCACTCATTTACCAATGACCAAAACCTCATCGATAACTACCACAAGGCAGACCGTCGTGGCCGTGCTGCAACACTAAACATGGTGATTACCGAAACTGGTGCTGCAAAAGCGGTGGCCAAAGCATTACCTGCACTGAAAGGTAAACTCACAGGTAACTCGGTACGTGTACCAACACCAAACGTTTCATTGGCGATTTTGAATCTAACGCTTGAGAAAGAAGTTGATCGTGATGAAGTGAATGAATATATTCGTCAAATTTCAATCAACTCAAACCTTCAAGGTCAAATCGGGTATACCAATTCGACTGAAGTAGTTTCAAGCGACTTTATCGGCTCTCGTACGGCTGGTGTATTTGATGCGCAAGCAACCATTACATCAGGTACACATTTGACAGCATATGTATGGTACGACAACGAAGTTGGCTATAGCTGTCAGGTACTTCGTATTGCAGAAAAAATGTGTGGCGTAAACTATCCGAAAGTGCCTGCACTTAGCGTGGCATAAGCCAGTTTAAAAAATATAAAAAGCTCAGTTTCGACTGGGCTTTTTTATGTATGATGTAATGACAGTTAAATTGGAAACCAAGCTGGATATTGGTGAGTGATTGCCAAGCTGAAGGCCAAGTAAAATAAAAAAGTTGCAAAAGGAAAGTACGTTGCAGGTCAAGAAATTGCTCGGAGGGCTGGTGTTTATTGCGCTGGCCAGTATTGTCGGTGTTACGATTGGTATCTGGGTATTTAAACATTTTAATGTGTATATCCCGCTTGAAAATCAGGCCGTGAATATTGATTTACAAGAACCGCTTCAAGCCAAAGTTAAAATTCAGGATGCCTTGAATGTGGATGTGAGCGGACGCGTCAATGCCACTATTCCTATACACGAAAACCTGAATATCCCACTCACTCAAACGCTGACGCCGCGGGTGTACTTTGATAATCAGGTGCCGATTAAAACCATCATTCCGGTAAAAGAAGTGCTCAAGGTTCGTCAGGATTTACCGATTGATACCAAAGTACAGGTCAGAGTACTCGGACGTGGTATCACGCTGCCGATTAAAGGCACCATTCCCATTAACCTAGACGTACCTCTAGACATTCAAGTGCCACTTGATCAAAACGTCCATCTAAAATTTGATGCGCCTGTGCGAACAGTGCTTCAAGAAAACTTAAATATACCGCTCAACACGACCTTGAAAACCAATATTCCAGTCGATGGGCATTTAAATGTACCAATCAAAACTGCACTTGCAGCAAGTGTAGAAGTGAAGAATACCTTGCCTATCAAAATTCAGAAAGGCGAATTAAAAATTCCGCTGTCTAGCGTGACGCTAAAGAAACAACCCGTTGCTGCTCCCTCAACTGCTGTCCAGTCGGGCGTGCAATAGGGGGTGACTATGTGGTTATTCGGATCATTGAAACGCACATTACTGAGCTTTGTTGCGGTGGTTGGTCTTGTGGCATTGCTATTTTGGCTTTACCTCAACATTCAGGCTTCCATGTATGTTTCAGCGCAGCATGCACAGGTGCAATTATCGGAGTATTTGCCTACACGCATCGAGGTAAGCAACCATTTGGAAACCCATTCTATGGGCAAGCTTAATACCGATATCCACATTAACCGACAGCTTTCCTTGCCCCTTAAAGGCAAATATCTGGCTCAGTTGGCCTTTGAAGTAGAAACACCAGTTGCTGTGAGTGTGGATTATTTAACCACCATTAAAATTGATGAACAGATGCCGGTCGAGAGCACGACAGATCTGATTTACCAAAATCAGCTGTTACCTAAATTTCCGCTAAAAATGAATATTCCGATTCGGCTGGATGTGCCATTTCGTTTGAATCGTACTTATCAGGTGCCCATTAAAATTGTATTTAATGGTCCGGTGTATTTTGAGTTTGACGAACCGATCAATCTGGCTGTGAAACATCAGTTTAAACCGACTTTGAATATTGATGATCCGATGACCATGCGAAAAGTCGCGACATTTAATGCCATTATGTATAACGAGGTAAGAGAAACACAGGCCAATCTGGATATGCACATTCAGTTACCACTACGAAATATACACCCCTAAACGGCTCAAATGAAGATGTTGTTCTGCATATACAGCATGCCTGTGCATCGGCTTTCTCGCGCACAGGTGAAATAACTGATTTTATATTCGAGAAATCCTTTAAAATATGGCAGAATAGGCGGTTTTAGAGATTTTAGAGGATTGGCAAATGCGCTTTGTTGATGAAGCAGTCATTACCGTAGAGGCTGGCGACGGTGGCAATGGCGTGGCCAGTTTTCGCCGTGAAAAATTTGTACCTTTTGGTGGTCCAGATGGGGGTGACGGTGGTCGAGGCGGAAGCGTCTATATTCAGGCCGATGACGACACCGGTACACTGGTTGACTACCGTTATACCCGTAAATTCCGTGCAGAACGTGGTAAAAATGGCGCCGGCGCAAACTGTACAGGCCGTGGTGGCGAAGATGTTGTATTAAAAGTCCCAGTAGGCACCACCATTGTGGATGTCGATTCTGGCGATATTATTGGCGATTTGGTTGAAGATGGTCAGCGTGTTTTGGTGGCTGGCGGTGGTGATGGCGGCTTAGGAAACACACACTTTAAGTCATCGACCAACCGTTCACCGCGTAAATTTACCACAGGGATTAAAGGCGAGTTTCGTGAAATCCGTCTCGAGCTGAAAGTACTTGCGGACGTTGGTCTGCTCGGTATGCCTAATGCAGGTAAATCGACGTTTATTCGTGCAGTGAGTGCGGCGAAACCAAAAGTTGCAGACTATCCGTTTACAACAATGGTACCGAACTTGGGTGTGGTCGATGCCGACCGACATCGCTCATTTGTAATGGCCGATATTCCGGGATTGATCGAAGGTGCTGCTGAAGGTGCAGGCCTTGGCATTCGTTTCTTGAAACATCTGGCACGTACACGTATTTTGCTGCACATTGTGGATGTGCAACCGATTGATGGCTCTGATCCGGTGCATAATGCCAAAGCGATTGTGGGTGAGTTGAAAAAATTCTCTCCAACGCTGGCTGAGCTTCCAGTCGTACTGGTACTCAATAAACTCGATCAGATTGAAGAAGCCAGTCGCGAAGAGTGGTGTAAACATATCTTGGATGAGCTTGAGTGGACTGGTCCGGTGTTTCGTACCTCGGGCTTGCTCTTAGAAGGTACCAAAGAAGTGGTGTACTATTTGATGGATCAGATTGAACAGCAGCGCGAGCTTGAAGCTGAAGATCCAGAATACGCACGACAAGTAAAAGCATTCCGTGAGCAGCTTGAAGCTGAAACACGTGAACAAACGATCGCAGCAAAAGAAGCATACCGAGCCATGCGCAAAGCACAGCGTGAAGCAGGTGAGGGTGATGATTTTGACGACGATGATGATGAAGTAGAAGTGATTTACGTTCGTTAAGACGAACTCGAGGGAAAAATGATTGAAGTGATCGATGGGCAACGACAGCTCAGGGCGTGTAAACGTATCGTTGTTAAAATCGGATCATCTCTTCTTACCGCCAACGGACAAGGTCTAGATCTAGATGCAATTTCGCATTGGGCAACTCAAATTGCCGATCTACACACTGCCGGACACGAAATTATATTGGTGTCATCTGGTGCGGTTGCAGAAGGAATGGTTCGCATGAAACTTTCGAGCCGACCCACCGATCTACCCAGTCTTCAAGCCTGTGCGGCCATTGGTCAAATGGGCTTGATCCACACATGGTCGAGTGTGCTCGATAAGCACTCGATTCAGACGGCTCAAGTCTTGCTGACTCATGATGATCTGGCAGACCGTCGACGTTATCTCAATTCATGTGATGCTTTGCAAAACCTGATTGAGTGGCGTGTGATTCCAGTGATCAATGAAAATGACACTGTTTCGACCGATGAAATTCGTTTTGGCGACAACGATACGCTGGCAGCGATGGTGGCGGGCCAAGTACATGCTGATTTGCTGATTATTTTGACCGATCAGCAAGGGATGTTTGACTCAGACCCACGCAATAATCCAAATGCAAAACTCCTCACGACAGTGAATGCACTCGACGATCGTTTGTTTGAAATGGCTGGCGGTGGTGGTGTTTTAGGGCGCGGTGGCATGGTGACTAAGGTGCGTGCAGCACGCCTAGCCGCAAAGTCTGGTTGCCCAACATTAATTGCCAGTGGTGAAAGTGACCGTGTCTTGTCTCGCTTAATGGCGGGTGAAATGATGGGAACGCTCTTTAGTACCGATAAAGATCGTATGACCGCGCATCAGCAGTGGCTTGCCGCACATTTGCAAACGGCTGGTCGTTTAGTCATTGATGATGGTGCCGTCGATGCGATCAAACAGCGTCATCGTAGTTTATTGCCTGTAGGCGTTAAAGCGGTTGAAGGCCATTTTAATCGTGGTGATGTGGTTGAGTGTGTCGATCAGTTGGGGCAGCGAATTGCAGTTGGACGGGTGAATTTTAGTTCACGTTCGGCTGAGATCATCAAAGGCCTTGCTTCAGATAAAGTCTATCAGGTATTGGGTGAAGCTCGATCACTCGAGATGATTCATCGCAATCATATGGCGATTTATTAGCATACACCGGTCATGTAAAACTAAGACAAAAAAGCTTGAACTGTAATGGTTTGAGCTTTTTCGTTGTGGGTTAAAATAACTTGTTATATCCTGTTGTTAACTCTTATTTGGAGGTTGAATTGAAGGTAGCCTTGTTGTACAAAGATTTAAAAATTAACCTTATTCTATTTAAATTTAAGTGACAACTTGGGTATGAAGTCGGCTTGATTCTGTAGATTTATTCAGTACAGTTCTACGGGCATGAATCTCATTAATTTGATTGTCACAATTCCTTGAGCTGAGTTTGTCACCTGAGAAGCATTGCTTCTTAAAATTTAATGCAATGCACTTGGTTTTGACCAAACTTCGACGATGATAGCTTGGCCATTTTCTCCAAATCGTTCTCTCTAATCTTTTAATCATTTTTAGAAATTCATTTAATCTGAATCATACAGTTTTATCAGGATAGCTTTGATTACGACCATGCTCACCTGTATGGGGATGTATATCGTCAAGTCCGAGAAGATTGAACTGAATTGAAGTATTTCCTCGCTTTATTGAAGCTTGGTTGTAAGAGTATCAATTGGTTGTACGATAAATCTTGAGAGCAGATTTCTTCATTTTGAAATTATATTGTTGAAAAAGTCCTTAAGAGCAGCTTTTGCAACAAAGCCAAACGAAAGGAAAAAATATAGCTATTTAAGTTGGAAGGAAATGACTGTTATATTATCATTAAAAATGAAATTATAAAAATTCTTTATTTTTAAATAGGGTGTGTTGACACTTTTAGATTAAAAAATAGCGAAGTAGTAAAATTAAATCGCCAAACCCAATTCTACTATTCGCTATGCCTCGTACCATGTTAACAGATCAACACTGGCAAAAGTTGAAAGCTATTTTGCGTAATTTATCCATTCATCTCAACTCAAATTTAAGAAATTTTATTGAAGCAATTCTTTATAGGATAAGAACTGGGTGCCCTTGGCGTGATATCCCCACTTGCTTTGGACAACCCAACTCTATTTTTAAACGTTTTAATCGTTGGTCGAGGAG